>OBJE01001368.1_pt1 | contig 13046 bp, 10 predicted proteins | sample 1519681 | NCBI WGS metagenome assembly OBJE01 (sample SAMEA3888898, study PRJEB22519) | human gut metagenome | biome: human gut; feature: human-associated habitat; material: faeces | place: Denmark | collected 2011 | reverse complement strand
AACGATCGGCCTGTAACAGGTCTTCCCAATCGATGAAGATTGTCAGGGTGTCGCCCGGTTCGATGTAGAAAGGAAGGTTGAACGGAGTGAAGCTGATATTACCGCTAGTGGGGTTGTCTAAAGACAGTTCGGCCGAAAAACGTCCGTCTTCGAGTAGGGCGACGACTGTCGGAAAATCCTCTTCGGTAACGATATTGTTGTTGTAGATGATACCCGATGTAAATCCGGCCCTGGGATCGTAACCCCGGATATACCCCTGGATGTAGGCTTTACTGCCCGGTTGGAAAAAACTTTTTTCCGCTTGATTGCCACTCACCTGTTCCATACGGTAGTCTTCCCGTTTGTAGAGCCGTTGGGATTTGAGGGCAGTGCCGATTTTATAATATCCGTCTTTTTGTTCGGAGAGTAATAGTTGCCGATCTTGTCCTTCCGATTTCAAATGCAGGATAAGCTTCTTTCCCTTCGTTTCGATTTTTTCATATGCCCAAAACCGATTTCCCTCGATGACGAATTCCGGATAAAAACCGTAAGTCCAGCGATTGCTTCCATCGGTCGTTAACCAATTGCCTGTTAAGGTAGTAGGCAGTGGTGTCTGTACGGAGGGAATATCCCCGGTCAGCCGGATGTCGAATATGCCGGATTTGCCCTCCAAAAAGTCGATACTTGTCACTCCGCTGGACAAAGGAGGGAAGGTGAAAATAAAATGATCCGTTCCCGATGCCGGAGTCGGCTTTTGCTCTTCCCATGCGGCTCCCTCGAGTGCCAGAGGCTGATATCGGTTACCCAGATTGTCCTTGAGATTGATCTCTTCTTTTGAAAATTGTACCCACCATCCCGGAATAAATTCGGTGCGTAGATAGATTTTTGTATCTTGGTCCGTACATTCCACCTTTTCAATTCGGTAAAGTGCTGTATTTCTGAATTTGTACGGTGGGTTGTCGATTGTCTCCTGAGCTTTTAGTCCGAGGTTGCCCAGTAACAGGATAAATAATAGGAGATGATTTTTTTTCATAGTATGTCGTGGTTTAGAGATTTTGGGATTCCGGGACGGACCTTTTGTCCCGAAATACGGTTATGTATGGGTAAACGGTTGGTTCATATTTATTCTTTTTTAAATAAGAATACACCGCCGCCTTGTTTTAGGGTCATGGTTCGGTTTCCCGGATTAAATTCCATCACAATCCCCCCTTGGGTGAATTTGAATGTATGTTCGGAAGTTGCTTCGAGCGGGAATGCAGCCTGGCCGGTACCCTGTCCTTCCAAGGCATTGTTTTTTATGCGGACGGTGAGTTTGATCGGAAGTTGGCTGTTTGAATAGACACCGGTGTATTTTACCAGGTCTTCGGGTTTGAGTGTAATGGCCTCGAAATTCGGAAGATCGAAGGGCATACCGTAAATACCGCTTAAAACTGCAATGTGGATATCGTTGAATGTATAATTGAGTGCATTGGAGGTGATGGCGTAGGATAGTTCGTCTTCCGGGAAATAGATCAGCATGGCATTGAATCCGTCTATTCCTCCGCTGTGCCCGAAGCCACGCTTGGCATAAAACGGAACAGGAAATATGCCCATACCGAAATTATCTTTTAGGGCCAGCATAGTGGATAAGCTGTTAGCAGAAATCAGTTTCCCTTTGAAAAGAGCATCTGCGAATTTGTTCAGATCACGGGGTGTCGATACGATCCCTCCTGCTCCTAGCGGGATCGAAGGATGGGTTACCGATTCTATCCTCCATTTATCGAAATATTTATACGAATTACATTCGTTCTGTTCGGGAGAGATCGTTCTTCTGCCTAAATGGGTATTGACAAGCGATAAAGGTCGGGTGATCCGATCGGCGAGGATTTCAGCATACGGTTTTTTATAGAGCGATTCGAGGATATACGATAATAATACAAAGTTGGAATTGCTATATTGCGCTTTACTGTCTGGTTCGAAATCGCTGCCTCCACGGGCGATTATTTCTACCATCTGTTCCTTTGTCTTCGCCTGGGTATTCCAGTTCAGGTATTGTTCATCCGCCGTGAAGTTGTGTATCCCGCTGCGATGGCTTAGCAGATGACCGATCGTTATTTTATGTGCGTTTTTAATGATAGGAAAATACGAATCGATCGGTGAGGATAAGGAAAGCTGTCCGGCTTCTATGGCTTGAAATATCATCACGGTCGTAAAGAGTTTCGAGATAGAGCCGATGTGGTATTCGGATTGTGCATCGGCTACGATTTGTTTATCGATATCGGCAAATCCCACCGATCGGGCGTAGATCTCGGTTCCCTTACTGAATACGGATACGCTCCCCATGAATTTATTTTTATCTCCAAGCAGCCGGAGATATCGATCGAGTTTGGCGTGTTCTGTTTCCTGGGCGTAGGAGATCAGGTTGCAACAAAGCAATAGAAAAGCGACTACAGGAATGCGTATATTTTTCGTCATGATGGTAAAAAAATGTTGTCTGATGTTTGTAAAAGTATTGTATTTCTATCAGATATGCAAGAGATTCCGGGACGGACCTTTCGTCCCGGAATTCCTACCACCATTTTTGTTTTTGTTTTTCCCAGGTGAAGATTCGCTCTTCCTGGCCACGGCTGTGGTTTTTCAGTAGTAGTAAGGCGTTGGAGGGGACTGCGGGGTATTCGACCCAGGGGTGTGAGGGCTTTTGTTTGCCCAAAGATTCCCAGGCTGTGGAGCTGCGATAAAATAGTTCGTATTCATCGCCCGCAACGACGTAGTTGTCGTCGTTGCGGGGCTGGAAGGCAATCCGGTCGATCCTTGTCGGTTTTCCAAAATCGAGTCCTATCCAGCCACCATCGGCTTCGTGGTATTCATAAAAGGTCAGGGGATCTCCGTCGAAAGCATTGTTTAAAGTTCCTGGGGTACCGATAGCGCGTCCCGGCAGAGGGGAGAGACTGTCGGGTTTGAAAAATTGCAGTTCTGCGATTTGGCAAAACGAACCGTTGGGTGCCAAATAACGCCAGTATCTGAAGGGTTGCCGGCTGGAATCGATGGTTGCGGTGTCGGGGGCTCCTTGGGTGTTCCGGGCAATGATGTGAAATGTGACGGGATCGGTGAAAGTACTGTCGGCTGAAGCTTGGATACATCCCGCCAAAAGTTTGTTGCTGTGGTCGATGAGCCGGTTGGAAATGGGGTATTTACGCTCTAGACGTAACGGATGGGTGTGAATCGTGTCGGGGATCAAAGGATGTATTTCCCCGAAAACATCCAAAATGAATGGATAGCCGGATTGTTCGATTTCTCCTTCGATATAATAGCCGGGAAGATAGACGATATCACGCCCCATGTCGGTAAAACGGGCTTTCCCTCTTTTTAGTGGGGCAAAATGGATGGGCTCCCATTTTTGATTGTCGAAGACACAGAGATAGGCGAAATCTCTTTTTTGACTGGGAGAACGGAGCATTTCGATTTCGACATCGGAAGTGGCCGTATATTCTGCAGTGACATCCTGATAAAAAGGAGTATTGAAAAAGGACGGAACGGGTTCCTGTGCGGTGTTTAGCCGGGATAACGCATTCTTATTGATGGCATAACGATAGCGATACACTTTAGCTTTGACGACTTCGTCCCGGTGGCGTTCGCCCGGATTGCTGCCCAAGGGTTCGAATATGACGTTTTTTCCCCTTTTGACATAGACAGAATTCCAATAATGGCCGGAGGAAATGTGAGCCCATTGGGGAGTGAAGTCGATGGCCACCGGTATGCCTTTACCCCGCATAGCAAAGGTGGCCAGATGGGCATATTCTTTACAGGTACCGTAGTTGATGATATTCAGTGTGCTGTAGTTCAGGGGGAGGAAAGAGTGATGAAGCCGGAAAACACTTCCTCTGTGGGTTTCTCTTAAGCGGTCGTTGACTACGGAACAAGCCCAGTAAGCGGATGGACGGTCGCCGTCTATGTATCCCATATCCTCTATTTCGCGGTATTTGCCCGATAACATGTCCCGCCAATATTCCAGGGGCTCGTTGGAGATACGGTAAGGCAACAGGTATTCACAAAAATGTTCGAAATCGACATGCTCGTTGATTTCTTTGTTTTGCCAGTCGTCGAAAGCCCGGTCGATATTGTCGATCAGGTATTCGGCTGTGATGGTTTTGACATCTTCTATGATTTTGGCGTAACGGCTGATTTGTAGGTTCTGGGCTAATTCGTCGATTTGCCGGTTCGTCTGTTCGCAGGGAGCTCCGATCCGAAAGAGCGAATCGACCGAGAAATAATAGGCATCGAGTACTTCGCCGCCATAGGAATAATGTCCCGGCATGTTGGCGATAAGAAAACAGGCAGCTTTGTATTTTAAGGAATCGTTCCGGTAATGATCGAGTACCTGTTCCAATTGACTGCGATTTTCCCCGGCCTGACGGAGAGCGTTTTCAAGGTCGGGATCGGTATGCCGGCATCCGGCTGATAGGATCAATAGAAAAAAGAAAAAAGTTCTCATATCGCTGTACCTGAAGGTTTGGGCTGTTTGACGTGACAGGGGATGGGTTGCCCGAATACCGGGAAACCTTTTTTATCCCACGAAAATTTCTGTAAACGAGGTGTCCGCAGATCGTTGGCCGCTGGCTCCAGACGATAGCGGGCATGGTAAAAAATGTAATCTTCGGTCCCATCCGGAGATTTTATAAAGCTGCAATGTTCGGGGCCGAATACGCCCAGCGTATCGTTCTGGCAAAATACAGGTTGTGGTGACTTTTTCCAGGAGGCCGGATCGAGCAGGTTACTGCCGCTTTGGGCGGTCATCAGTCCCAGGGCTGAATAAGGAGGCCGGTTTCCGCCGGCCGAATAGACCAGATGAATCAGATTGCCGTCGGGACTTTTTAAGGGTTGCGGGCTACCCATCGAAAAAGCGGCTTCCGGGTCATGACGTTCCCATCTTTGATCGGGAATACCGATCATAACCGGCCGGGTGGCCAGTGTCCAGGGATTTTCGAGACGGGCAATGTAAATGCAATTGAAAATATAAGGAATCGGTTGTTCGGGGATACCGAACCATACTAGGTAGAGTGAATCCCTGTGGGTGAATACCGAAGCATCTACCGCCCAGCTTTGGTCGGCGGAAGTGCGGAGCTGACCTTTGTAGATAAACCGGCCTTCGGTCGGGTCCGGATGGCTGTTTTCGAGTACGTATAGTTGATGGCTCCCGGCCCGGATACCGGCAGCTGCATAGTAAAGATACCATTTCCCGTCGAGATAATGCAGTTCCGGAGCCCAAAGGTCCCGGCTATTGGTCAGATCGTCCGGGAGCCATACGGTTTTGCTCCGGGCATGCCTGAGGTCGGTAATATCCTTTGTCTTCCAGATGGAAAGATGGTCGTACATCGACTGGGTATAATAATATACACCGTCATGGTAGATGGCATAGGGGTCTGCTCCCGATGTTAACAATGGATTACTGTATGAAGCCACACTTGTCCGGGGAATTGTCCGGGCTGGCCGGTTCGCCTGTTCCCGGCATCCGTAAATAGTAACAATAAGAAATAAAAAGAGATATCGTTTCATGTTACAAATATCTCAATTTTATTAAATAACTGTGTTTAATTTATGTAATTTTCAGGATTTAGAGGGACCTTCGAATTTTGACTTTCGGAGGCGGTGTTTCTGGCAGGAGTCGATTGGGACAAAAGGTCCGTCCCAGAGTTCCGGATTCTGGGACGGACCTTTTGTCCTGAAACGAGGATTTTAGAAGGTAACCTGAAAACCGACGGCCAGGGCTTCTTTGAATTGCAGACGGGGGCCTTTGGTTCCGTCTTTTTGTAAGATTTTGGTGTCGTTGTCGTAGATCATATTGGTGGTGATGTTGCAGGAGAACCATTGATTGATAGCCATGTTGAGCTGTACATCCCAGCTGATATCGACGTTCTGGGGGTCTTTCAGGTAGTTACTGTAAAGATTGAGCCGGGAGAACACGGTCATGTTTTTCAGGAATTCATATTTGGCTTCCATGCGTAAGTTAGCACCGAATTCGGAAAAGAGGTGTTTACCCGGGGTAACTCCGAAATCTCCCTGGTCGGAAAGGATTTTACTGCTGACGAAAGTTCCTCTCCAGGTGGCTGGAGTGAAGGTCGCTGTAAACCAGCTTTTGGGGGTCCAGGTGAAACCGGCACCGATCAGGAGGTATCCCGGAGACATAAAACGCGAGATAAACACGTCCGGGTCGACGTTGTAGTCGTATCCTTTAGCAAATTGGGTCTGGAAGGTCATCAATCCACTGGCATACCAGTTTTTCGCTATTTCGTATCCATAGGTGGAAGACAGGTAGATTTTGTCGTTTGTTTTTTTGGTGCCGTCCGATTTGGTTTTATTCAGACCGTAGTCGAGTTCCAGACGATTGTTCCAGAGGTGTTTCGCCTTTTTATAGTTGGCAAAGTAGTTGAATTGCAGGTTGAATCCTACTGCGTTATCACCTCCGGCAGCCCATTGGCTCAGGCTGACTTGGCTTAAGTTTATCCCGATGTTTCCACCCCTTTTCCAGGTGGTGTCCGTTCCGGGTTGTGCGTATGCCGGTACTAAGATCCCGGTTAATACGATGATTCCTAATGTGTAAATTCCGCTACGTATCATTTTTTTGTTTTTTTGGAAGTTTACGGAAATCGGGTTGGTGAAGTTCTGATTCGCCGGGATTATAAGTCGGGCAAGTTCATAATGGTTTACGAGGGAAAAATTTTTAGCGGGGAAAGATGAACTATTTTTTCGGATTGGAGTATAACAAAGAAAATAATAGGATTATGTCATTTCTTTGGTTTATTATTATCGGAATTGTGGCCGGATATGTGGCCGGTAAGATTATGCGAGGCGGAGGTTTCGGATTGATCGTGAATCTGGTTGTCGGTATAATCGGAGGAATATTGGGGGGCTGGTTGTTCAGTCTGCTGGGTATTTATTCGACCGGTGGGATTATCGGCAGTCTGGTTGTGGCTACGATCGGGGCGATCGTTTTGCTATGGATTGTGTCTCTTTTCAGCGGACGGAGGCATAGTGAGTGATCGGCCGGATTATCTTTCTATCGGTTTTCGGTAAAATTGTTGTATCCAATCGGTGACGTAAGGTGTAACCGATTGGATACCTTGCTCAAAATGGCAGTATGCGTTTTTATCCTATAATCCATTTACTGCCCGGTATGAGCGAGATTATCTTTGTCGTCACGAAACAACAGATAAATGTCGTTGCTGCAATACAGGGAATGGCGGCGACAGTAGGAAATGCCAGGTTATGCTTGAATACCGTTACCCATAGGCCGAGCCAAAATATGTGCATCAGGTACATGCCGTAGCTGAGTTTCGATATTTCGGTGATGAGCCGCGGGGACTTCGGCTGGTTTATACAGCTGAACATCAGGAAGGTACCTGTAGTAAGGAGCACACAGTTGATGGTACAGAAAGCCCATCCGATTTCTATAACAGGAGTGGACAGATTTTCTCCGGGTATCGCCTGGATATAAAACGAGTAGATCGTCCACACTGCTCCGATAATCATCAAAGCGATTCCTGTTCTGAGGCGTTTGGAGCGGCTCCAGGTGAGGTGGGTGTGCATATAATGTGCCATGACCAGGTAACCGAGGAAGCCGGAGAAATAGAACAGCATGTGGAATTCGTTCCAGAAACATTGTCCCCAAACTTCTCCCCACCAGCGGTTGAGATACGGCATGCAGGTCGATAACAGGAACAGGCCGATGAAGAAACGTTCTTCTTTGGCTGTGGCTTTTTTTAGCCAGGGAGATATGACGGGAATGAATAAATAAAGGCTGATCAGGGGATACATAAACCACAGGTGTCCGGCCTGTGTCGGGAAGTTGAGTAGTATTCGAGATAAATCCTTTACCGATGTTTCTGCATCTATTTGTCCCCACAGCAGGGGCAGGGTACTGTATAACACCATGAACAGAAGAAACGGGGGCAGGATACGGATGCAACGCTGGCGGTAGAACTGCCAGGAGGTCAACTCTTCTTTCATCGGTGTAAGAAGAAAGGCGGAGACGATGATGAATAACGGAACAGCCATACGTGAGAAACCATCGTAAATGGACACCCACAACCGATCGGACTCATTGGCCAGAAAAGATTGTGGTCCTGCCATGTCGGTGGAACCGGCGGCGCCATAGAAATTTTCACTGGCATGAACGACTATAACCAAAAAGCATGCGAATACGCGCACGTAATCCAAAAAAACTATACGCTTCATTTTTTTATATTATTGTTCGTGTGTAATCTAAAACAATTATAAAAAATCCTGCGGGAGTGGACCTGCAGGATTTTTGTATCTGGATAACGATGATCCGATTATTTGGTCAGTGCCTGTGCAACAGAAACGGCAACAGCTACAGTCGCTCCTACCATCGGGTTGTTACCCATACCGAGGAATCCCATCATTTCTACGTGGGCAGGTACGGAAGATGAACCGGCGAACTGTGCGTCCGAGTGCATCCGTCCGAGTGTATCGGTCATGCCGTAGGAAGCAGGGCCTGCAGCCATATTGTCGGGATGCAGGGTACGGCCCGTACCTCCGCCTGATGCTACTGAAAAATAGGGTTTACCGGCCAGTACACGTTCTTTTTTGTAAGTTCCGGCAACGGGGTGTTGGAAACGGGTAGGGTTGGTAGAGTTACCGGTGATGGAAACATCTACGTCTTCTTTCCACATGATAGCGACGCCTTCGCGTACATCGTCGGCTCCGTAGCAGTTTACTTTTGCCCGGGGGCCGTCGGAGTAAGCTTTGGTTTTAACAACTTTCAGTTCGCCGGTATAGTAATCGAATTCGGTTTGTACGTAAGTAAAACCGTTGATCCGGGAGATGATCATAGCAGCATCTTTTCCCAGGCCGTTCAGGATCACCCGCAACGGATTTTTCCGAACTTTGTTGGCCATTTCAGCGATTTTGATACCACCTTCAGCAGCCGCGAAGGATTCGTGGCCTGCCAGAAAAGCGAAGCACTGTGTTTCTTCGCGTAGCAGACGGGCTGCGAGGTTACCGTGGCCCAGGCCTACTTTGCGGTCGTCGGCTACCGATCCGGGAATACAGAAAGCCTGCAGGCCTTCGCCGATAGCTTCGGCAGCATCGGCCGCATGGATACAATTTTTCTTGATTGCAATAGCAGCCCCGACTACGTAGGCCCATTTTGCATTTTCGAAACAGATATTCTGAGTCTGTTCACATTCCAGATAAGGATCGATTCCTTTTGCGTCGCAAATTGCTTCGGCTTCTTCGATAGAAGCGATGCCATAGGAGTTCAATACTTTGTTGATCTGAGCGATCCGACGATCCTGACTTTCAAATTTTACTTCTCTTTTTGCCATAGTGTGTTCCTCCTGTTTTATTCGTGACGTGGGTCAATATATTTAGCTGCATTGGCGAAACGTCCGTAGTTTGAAGTGGCTTTCTTCAATGCTTCGTTAGCGTCGGTGCCTTTTTTGATCAGGTCCATCATAACACCGAGGCGTACGAATTCGTATCCGCATACTTCGTCGTCTTCGTCGAGAGCCAAACGGGTTACATATCCTTCAGCCAGTTCCAGGTAACGAACGCCTTTTGCTTTGGTAGAGAACATGGTTCCCACCTGGCTGCGCAGACCTTTACCCAAATCTTCGAGGCCTGCACCGATCACCAGTCCGCCTTCAGAGAAAGCACTCTGTGAACGTCCATATACGATTTGCAGGAATAATTCACGCATAGCTGTGTTGATCGCATCGCAAACCAGGTCGGTATTCAATGCTTCGAGAATCGTTTTGCCCGGCAGGATTTCTGCAGCCATAGCTGCTGAATGGGTCATTCCTGAACAACCGATAGTTTCCACCAAGGCTTCTTCGATTACCCCTTCTTTGATATTCAGGGTCAGTTTACAAGTCCCCTGCTGAGGAGCACACCAACCGATACCGTGGGTTAAACCTGAGATGTCTTTGATTTCTTTTGCTTTCACCCATTTGCCTTCTTCAGGAATTGGGGCCGGTCCATGGTTCGGACCTTTTTTGACAACACACATGTGTTGTACTTCCTGTGAATATACCATTTTTATCGCTTTTATAGATTAATATATTGCTAATCACCACTCGTTTAGCGCATAAACCGGGCAAAGATAACCTTTTGCGGCAAATAAAAAAATAGATCAAAGGACATATAATTGTGCAGACGTTTGCAAAGGAAAGTGTCGAAATTGTATTTTTTTTTAATTGAAATGATTATTTACTTTTATATAGTAAAGGGTGCTTTTTTACGATTGCCGGTGAGGCCGGTCGGAACCGGAGGTTGTGCTGTTCTTTTGTAGCCGTTCGGTGTACTCCGTGGGGGTACATCCCTCTTGTTTTTTGAATAACCGGCTTAAATGTTGTGGATATCCGAAGCCGAGGTCGTAAGCGATCTGAGAAATAGAATTACCGCCGATCAGTTTGTCTTTGGTTTTTTCGACGATAAACCGGCGGATGTGGTTACCTGCTGTTTCTCCCGTCGTTCGCTTCACCAGATCGCCGAAGTAGTTCGATGACATGCAAAGTTGTTCGGCACAATACAATACGCTCGGAATACCGTTGGACAATTGTTTCCCGTTGTTGTAATAATCATCCAGCAATTTCTCGAAACGGGCCAGTATATCGTTGTTATCCTGGCGACGGGTCATGAATTGCCGGTCATAGAAACGTTTGGCATAGTTCAGGATTAGTTCGATATAAGAAAGAATGATCGAATCTTGCTGTTTATCCGGTCGGTGTCCGAGTTCGTGACGGAGTTGTTGCAGCATGGAGATAAAAATTTCCCTTTCCTCTCCGGTCATGTGCAGGGCCTCGTTTGTCTGGTAGGAAAAAAAAGAATACTCTTTGATTTTATTTTCGAGCGGAGAACCCCGGAGTATATCGGGATGAAACAGGAGTGCCCATCCTTCTATCTCTACCCGCTCTCCGTTATCCTCTTTCCCGCCTATCTGTCCGGGAGCCACACAAATGAGCGTTCCCTTGTTGTAGTCGTATTTTCCCAGACCGTAGGTCAGATCGATCAGGATATCGTCCCGCAGAAATAATCCGTAAACGCTGTAATTACAGAGACAATGACGGATAGGTGTTACCTCTGCATAATCGATGACGCTTACCCATCGGTGTTGGGCGGAATGTCCGAGGTAGGCACTGTAATCGTTTACGTTTTTCACTTTCAACATATGGCTCATCACGTCTATAGTCTATATGGCCGACCGATTATAAATATACCGGAAGGTGAGTGCAATGACAAATAAAAACTTTGTTTTCAAATTTGGCATGGCCGAACCGCATCCTGTATGATACAAATATACGAAATTTATGGGACAATCTGTAAAATTGGTTCGGAAAACAGGATTTTCCGGACATCCGGGGCAGGGAATGCAGGTAATTTTGCCTTAGAATAAAAGCAATGATATGGAAACTGTAAAACTGAACAATGGCATTGAAATGCCGGTATTGGGATTAGGAACTTTTCTTTTGACCGATCCCGACACATGTGAACGGAGCATATCGGAGGCTATCCGGATCGGTTATCGGTTGATCGATACGGCCCAGGGATATGGAAACGAGGAGTATATCGGCCGGGCGGTTGCCGGGAGTGATGTGGCACGGGAGGAGTTGTTTATCACGACAAAGGTGTGGTTTAAGAATTATGAACATACCCGGGCTTCAGTAGAAGAATCGATGCGGAAGTTGCAGACCGACTACCTGGATCTTGTGTTGTTGCACTGGCCGTTCGGCAATACTTATGCCGCCTGGCGGGAACTGGAAAAGCTGTATGCAGCGGGTAGAATCCGTGCTATCGGCGTATCGAATTATACCTCCGACCGACTGATCGACCTGATACTGTATAATAAGGTCGTGCCTGCCGTGAATCAGATCGAGACCAACCTTATTTCACAGCAGACAGAGATTTACCGCTGGATGAAGAAATATCGTATACAGCACGAGGGTTATGCTCCGTTCGGACAAGGAAAAATCGATGCACTTTACGATGACCCGGTTTTGATGTATATCGCCGACAGGTACCATAAAACGGTACGTCAGGTGGTATTGCGATTTCAAATCCAGTCGGGGGTGGTCGTCATTCCGAAAACGATGCATCCCGACCGTTTGAAGGAAAATTTCGAAGTTTTCGACTTCGGATTGGAAGCCAATGAAATGGAGATCCTGCGCTCGTTCGATAAAGCAACACCCCTGATCGGTAATCCGCAGGATCCGGTAACAGTGGCTTCTTCAATCGAATGGTAAAACGGGTTAAAACGGAAAAATGGTATAAGAATCTGTAATTTAGATACGAAGACTTTTTTGCGACGCAGTATTTTTGTATGTAGAATTTTTATTGAAATGACTGAGCCTATGGATCGTAGAAACTTTTTGAAAAAGGCGTCGAGTTTCGCACTGCTTACAGCCGGAGCTGCAACGGGTGTTTCCCGGGTATTCGCTCACGCACCGTTATCCGGGACGAAAGGAGAGACGGATAAAGTTGGAGATAAACTGCAACCGAATGAAAAAATGGAATATCGTCGTTTAGGAAAACTGGATGTGTCGGCTATCGGTTTAGGATGTCTGCCGATGGTGGGTTATTACGGTGGGAAATACGACAAGCGTGAGATGATCGCCCTGATTCGCCGGGCTTATGATAAAGGGGTCACCTTTTTCGATACGGCCGAGGTTTATGGTCCTCATACCAGCGAGGAATGGGTAGGAGAAGCCGTTGCACCGTTCCGGGATAAAATCAGAATAGGCACAAAATTCGGATTTGGTGTGGAAGAAGGTAAGCCGACAACGTTAAACAGCCGTCCTGATCATATCCGTCGTGCGGTTGACGGTTCTTTGAAACGCCTCCGCACCGACCATATCGATCTGTTGTATCAGCATCGTGTCGATCCTGCCGTACCGATGGAAGAGGTGGCGGGAGTCGTGAAGGATTTGATCCGGGAAGGGAAAGTACTACATTTCGGTATGTCCGAAGCCAGTGCCCGTTCTATCCGCCGGGCACATGCCGTATGTCCCGTAACGGCGGTGCAGAGCGAATATGCCATTTGGTGGCGGGAGCCGGAGACGAAAATTTTTCCG
>OBJE01001340.1_pt1 | contig 13392 bp, 10 predicted proteins | sample 1519681 | NCBI WGS metagenome assembly OBJE01 (sample SAMEA3888898, study PRJEB22519) | human gut metagenome | biome: human gut; feature: human-associated habitat; material: faeces | place: Denmark | collected 2011 | reverse complement strand
CGGCGATACCCGGGGATAACCGGCAACGGGCTTATTTCGTAGGGGCGGGTTTCGATTTGCATAAACGGGCGGAGGTCCTGGGTATGATTTCCCGGAAAGGAAAGGCGATCTGTGTAGCCGGTACACATGGGAAAACGACGGTATCTACGCTGACTGCCTTTTTGTTAAAAAATTCAACCGTAGGATGTAATGCTTTTTTGGGCGGAATAGCGGCGAATTTTGGAACTAATCTATTGCTGGATCGTAATTCTTCGTATATCGTTATCGAAGCAGATGAATTCGACCGTTCGTTTTTACATCTGAGTCCGGAAATAGCGGTAATCACGGCAATGGATGAAGATCATTTGGATATCTATGAGAATAAAGCCAATCTGTTGGAGGCTTTCGAAGCATTTGCCGGACAAGTGAACCCACAGGGCGGGAGACTGTTTCTGAAAAAAGGATTGCAGTTGAAGCAGACGCAGGTAACCGGTTATTACGGCGTAGAGGTGAAAGCCGATTGTTATGCCGATGGGTTGAGGATCGAACAGGGACGTTATGTATTCGATTATCATGGGCGTGGGGTAGATATCGAAGGATTGATACTGGGAATACTGGGGCGGTTGAATGTTGAAAATGCAACGGCAGCCATCACGTTGGCTTTGGAAGCCGGAGTACAGCCTGAGGAAATCCGCAGGGCACTGCCTGACTTTAAGGGAGTAGCCCGGCGTTTTAATATACAAGTGTATACTGAAAAGACCATTTATATCGACGATTACGCTCATCATCCGCGGGAGATCGAGGCTACGCTGCGTTCTGTCCGGGAAATGTGGCCCGATCGGCCGGTGACGGTGGTTTTTCAGCCTCATTTATATACCCGGACCCGGGATTTTCAGGAGGATTTCGCCCGGAGCCTGAGTTTGGCCGACCGGGTGGTTTTACTGGAGATTTATCCGGCCAGGGAACGACCTATTCCGGGAATTACTGCGGAAGTGATCCGGAAAAGGCTTACTGTTCCGGGGAATATTGTGACAAAAGAGGAACTGTTACAACAGATTATACCTGATTTTCAGGGAGGTATACTGGTGACGATGGGAGCAGGGGATATCGATCGGTTGGTGGGAGAGATTGGGGAGAAGGTAAAAAGGTAGAAAGTAAAAAGTTAAAGGCTATATGCTATAAAGGCGGGAAGAATGAAAAAAATATTGCCTTACATATTATCTGTCAGTTTGTTTGTATACCTGATAATTGTGTTTACCTTTGCATCGGCAAAATTGAGGGAGGTAAAATGTGAGGGTTTGCAGGTTGTCGTTGACGGTACCGAAGAAAATGCGTTTATCGACGAGACGGAAGTGTTGGGGATTATTAAACGCGGATATGGTGATATCGAGGGATGCAATATAGTCAGTGTCGATAAAGACAGTTTGGAGCATATTCTGGTCAGAAATTCGGTGATTAAGTCGGCTCAGGTTTACTACACTTTGGACGGTTATTTTCATGTAGAAATCACACAACGAAAGCCTGTACTGAGAATTATGTCAGGTGAAGGTTATTATGTGGATGAAGATGGTAAAATCATGCCGTTGTCCCGGAAATATACGTCGCGCGTAGTCGTGGCTACCGGAAATATATCCAGAAAGTTTGCTTGTAATGGTTTATACCCTTTTATAATGACTTTACGGAATGATGAGTTCTGGGATGCTTTGGTGGAACAGATCGTTGTCGAAAAAGGAAATGAAGTTGTACTGATCCCGAAAGTCGGGAATTTCAGGATTGTATTAGGGACTTTGGACGATATGAACGAGAAATTGGAAAATTTACGTCTTTTCCTTCGGGAAGGTATAGTTTTAAAGGGATGGAACGTATATAAAGAAATAAATCTGAAGTTTAAGAATCAGATAGTATGTGTTAAAAGATAATATAGCAGATTATGGGTTGGACTGCATCTTTGGATATGGGATCTGAAAAAATGGTTATGGCGCTGGCTTCGGGAGAAGGGAGCGTTTGCCATTTGAAAGGAATAAAGATTATGGCCTCACAAGGCATCGAACATGGCGTAATCAAGGATAAGGAGAAGGTGAGAATGTGTATTCGTAGCCTGATGTCGGAGCTGATGAAAGACCGGGAAATCGAGGTGATGAATGTGGCCTTGTCGGGAGCTGTTTTGCGGATCGTCGAACGAAGAATAGTCGTACCTATACAAAAGAAAGTCGTTGAACAAAGTGATTTATTCCGGGCAGAACAACGTTGCATAGACGCTTATGGCGGAGGACAGGATGAAGTGGTGGATATCCTGCCGGTAGGTTATGCGATCGACCGCGGGGAAATGATCGCCGATCCGCTGGGTAGAAGCGGACGGAATCTGGAGGTGACCTATCAGGTATATCTGGCCGATTATGATTATTTGGCCGATATTCAGAGGCTGTTCGAGGGAAGCGGGATTCAGGAGATAGAGTTTTATCCGGCGGTTCGTGCTTATGCTGAAGCACTGGATGTAGAACGGGCTGAACGTGACTTTGCTTTGGTGGATCTGGGAGCGATGGGAGTGAACGTCGTCCTTTTCCGTGATGGAATGTTGGAATATGAAGCGCATTTGCCGATCGGGGTACGGACGATAGATACCGATACGATGGCTGCTTTTGCCTTGAGTTTCGGACAAGCCCGTAAGTTGAAACACGAATACGGACAGGCCTTAAGGTCGATCTGTAAAAATAAAAAATTGCCGATACCGGATACCCGCTTAACGTTGGAAAGCCGGGATTTGGCTACGGTTATACAAAGTCGGTGCGAAGAATTGCTGGAGGGTGTGATTTTCCAGTTGCAGCAATGGGGATTCGATGATGTCGAAGATCCGCCGGTTGCAGGATGTAGATGAATTGTTGCGGCGGATGTCCGGACATCCTGTAGAAAGTGCTGCGGCACGCCGGATTCAGGCCCCCCGGGAAGAAGTGTTGCGGACGCCTGAGTATCTGGTGGCTCTGGGACTGTTGCTTTGTGCCCGGCAAGAACCGAAGGAGACCCCTAATGGTATCGGAGAAAAGATTGTCAGAAGAATCGGTAAGATCTTCGGTATTTAGGCTCCGGAATGTTTAACTTTTATTTTTCAAGTTATGGAAATTGAAGACGACCTGATTTCATTGAAATTACCTGATGCAACTCAAGAAGAATCGATCATTAAGGTGATCGGTGTCGGCGGAGGTGGAAGTAATGCCGTAAACCATATGTTCCGGCAGGGAATTCATGGGGTTGAATTTGTCGTTTGTAATACGGATATACAAGCTTTGCGCCAGAGCCGGGTAAAAAACCGGATCCAGTTGGGGAAGGAGCTGACAGAAGGACGCGGGGCTGGTTGCCAGCCCGAAAGAGGACGTCTGTCCGCTATCGAGAGTATGGATTTTATCAAAACGATTCTCGAACATAATACCCGGATGGTGTTTATTACTGCCGGAATGGGGGGAGGGACGGGTACCGGAGCCGCTCCTGAAATTGCCCGGCAGGCGAAGGAATTGGGTATTCTGACCATCGGTATCGTGACCGTGCCTTTCAGCTTCGAAGGCAAACGCAAGATCGAACAGGCGATGACCGGTATCGATGAACTGGAAGAGTATGTAGATGCTTTGCTGATTATTGCCAATGAACGGTTGCGGGAGATATACGGAGACCTGAAGTTGTCCGATGCTTTTGCTATGGCCGATAACGTCCTGACGATTGCGGCGAAGAGTATTGCCGAAATCATTACCGTAAAAGGGTATGTCAATGTCGATTTTGCCGATGTCGAGAGCGTGATGCGGGATAGCGGGGTGGCTTTGATGGGAGCGGCTGAAGCGGAAGGAGAAGGCCGGGCGATGGAAGCCTTGACGAATGCTTTGATATCGCCTTTGTTGAACAGTAACGATATTCGGGGAGCTTCTAATATTCTGTTGAATATGCTTTACGGCGAAAAGGAAGTCACGATGGATGAAATCAGTCTGATCACCGATTCGTTGCGGGAGAAAGTAGGAAGAAATGTGAATGTGATTTGGGGGACCGGTAAAGACGAGACCTTGGGGGATAAACTGCGGGTAGCGGTGATCGCTACCGGATTTAACAATAACCGGGGAAGAGCTACTGCTGCAACAGAGCAGAAAATAGAAACGGCAACTACGACATCGGCTAAAAAGCCCTATTTTAAGGTGGAGCCCTTGCCCGACGATCTGGAGATGAAGGTTATGAATCCGGCCGAACTGGAGGAAGAAGCCCGTTTGCGCCGTCAGAAACAGGAAGAAGAACGGGCGAGAAAACAGAAACGGGAATCTAACCGACGGGTAGACCGTTTTGAGCGGAGCCAGCGGGGAGTCAATGAAGTGCCCGATACGAACGGATGGCTCAAACGAAAGATCGGTACGCTTTTTAGTGATGAAGAATAAACAAATAAACGAATAATACCATGGTCGACGGATTTATAAATTTTAATCTGAACGAGAAAACGCCTACCATTATCAAGGTGATCGGTGTCGGTGGCGGAGGTGGAAATGCTGTGGAATATATGTACGAGAAAGGGATCTGTGATGTCGATTTTGTCATTTGTAATACAGATTATCAGGCGCTCCGCAACAGTCCGATTCCTTGTAAAATTCAGTTGGGGAAAGAGTTGACCGCAGGACATGGAGCAGGTAATAATCCTGCCATGGGAGAGAAGTCGGCTCAGGAGAGTCTGGCCGATATAGAAGCTATTCTGAAGAAGGATACCCGGATGGCCTTTATCACGGCTGCTATGGGAGGAGGTACCGGTACGGGGGCTGCCCCGGTGATTGCCAAGTTGTCTAAGGACATGGGGATTCTGACGGTTGGGATCGTTTCGGTGCCGGCGCGTTTCGAAGGTCCGAAACGTTTGGATCAGGCCCGTGACGGATTGCGTCGCTTAAAAGATCATGTGGATTGTCTGATCGTTATCGATAATGAAAAAATCAAATCGATCTATGGATCGCAAACTATATCGCAAGCTTTTGCAAAAGCCAACGATGTACTGAATATCGCTGCTAAAGGTATTGCTGAGATTATTACCCTTCCGGGATATATCAATGTCGATTTTGCCGATGTCAGGACGGTGATGACGGATAGTGGGGTGGCTATTATGGGAGCTGCCCAGGCTAGCGGTGAGGACCGGGCGATCCGGGCAATCACAGAGGCTTTGGAAAGTCCGCTGCTGAATAATAACGATATTTTAGGAGCGAAAGATATTTTACTGAATATTACTTCCGGAACAGATGAGATTACCATGGACGAAATGTCTCAGATTACTTCCCATATTATTCGTAAAGTGGGAAATAATGCCGCTGTGATCTGGGGTGTGGGTACCGATCCCGATTTGGGGGATGCCGTCTCTGTGACGATCATTGCTACCGGTTTCCCTACCGGAGATATCGAGTTGTTCGGAGAAGAGAATACTTGTGCCGGATATGCTAAACAACCGGAATGCCTGAAAGAGGAAGAAGTACGGGTGAAACCCGGATTGACCGAAGAACAGGTGAGGGAATTAGAGACGGTACCTGCATTCGAACGGAGGGACTTGAGGGTGAGTTGAGGCTAAAAGCTAAAGGCTAGAAAGCTAAAGGCTAGAAAGCTAAAGGCTAAAAGCTAAAGACGGGAGAGGCACAAAAAGTAAAAGGTAAAAGGTAAAAAGTAAAAGGGGGGAAAGATAGGGGGAGGAAGAGAGAAATGGGGAAGAGGAGAAAGTGCAACAATGGAGTTGCCAAGTAACGCAGCAAGATGCTGCATTAAAAAAAAGAATGGAAAAATTTAAAGAATTAGGTTTAGAAGGAGAAATTCTAAAAGGAATTGAAGATTTAGGGTTCGAGGTTCCTAGTCCTGTACAGGAAAAAGTAATTCCCGTGATTTTAGGGGAAGAAAATGATTTGGTGGCCTTGGCTCAGACCGGGACCGGTAAAACAGCGGCTTTCGGTTTGCCCTTATTGCAAAAGCTGGACACTTCATTGAATGCAATTCAGGTGCTGATTCTGAGTCCTACCCGCGAGTTGTGTATGCAGATCGGTAAGGACTTGCAGAATTATGCGAAATACCGGAGTGATATCCGGGTGGCATGTGTATATGGGGGGGCGGATATCCGCAAACAAATCAGGGAATTGGATAGGGGTGTACACGTATTGGTGGCTACTCCGGGCCGTCTCTGTGATTTAATCAAGCGGGAAGCGGTGAAAATCGAACAGGTTCGGGCAGTCGTACTCGATGAAGCCGACGAGATGTTGAATATGGGTTTTAAGGAGGATCTGAATTTTATTTTGGATGAAACTCCTGCAGAAAGAAATACCTATCTGTTTTCAGCGACTATGCCTCGTGAGGTGGAACGTATCGCTAAGAATTATCTCCGTAATCCTCAGGAAATTTCTACCGGAAAGAAAAATCAGGGTGCAGATACAGTGACGCACGAATATTATCAGGTGCTGGCCAGGGATTGTTATGAGACTCTTCATCGGGTGATCGACTGCGCTCCGGATATGTATGCGATTATTTTCACCCGGACGAAAATGGATGCCCGGGAAATTGCCCGGAAGTTACAGAAAGACGGGATCGATTGTGATGCCCTGCACGGTGACTTGAGTCAGGCACAACGGGATGATGTGATGGACCGTTTCCGGGCTAAACGGCTGAAAGTGCTGGTGGCTACCGATGTGGCTGCCCGGGGATTGGATGTGGACAATCTGACTCATGTAATCAATTATAATTTGCCCGAAGATGTGGAAAGTTACACCCATCGTAGCGGTCGCACCGGCCGGGCCGGACGTGAGGGGATTTCGGTGGCTATTATCAATTCGAAAGAAAAAGGAAAATTGCGCCGGATCGAGAATATCCTGAAGAAAAAATTCCAGTATAAGGAAGTGCCCGGAGGTGAAGAAGTGTGTCGGGCTCAGCTGTCGTATTATGCCGACAAGATCCTGATGACAGAACCGAAAGAAACTCTGGATAAATACCGGCACGAGTTGTTCGAGAAATTCGAGGAGTTGTCTAAAGAAGAGTTGATCCAGAAGATGATGTCCTATGAATTCGGAAAATTACTGAAAAAATATGCTTCGGTTGCCGATTTGAATCTTTCGGATGAAGAGCGGCACGATGGAGGACGGAGAGAAAAACGGCGTGGAGAACGGAAAAATGAAGAGAGTGTGACTTTTACGACTTTCTCTGTGAATGTCGGTAAAGAGGACGGGTTCACTCCACGTGATCTGATGACTATTATCAATGAGAATGCCCCGCGGAAAGGATTGGAAATCGGGAGTATCCGCATTTTCGATAATAATACGAAATTTGAAGTCGATGTGCGTGGAATCAACGGGTTTATGTCTTGTTTCCGGAATGTCAGTTTCAACGGTCTGCCCTTTACGCTTTCCGAGGTAAAGGATCGTTATAACCGTTCGGACCGGGGCGGAGAACGCCGGAGTTCTACTGCCAACAATAAATGGCGTTCGGCAAACCGCCGGAGTGACGGAAGTAGCCGTGGACGCTTCGGAGAAAAGAAAAAAGGTATCGAAAGCGGAGGTCGTTCCCGCAAGAAAAGATAAGACGATAAACGACGGATGAAATAGAACAAAAGATAAAACAGATGAAACGGTGATAACGGTTGAGTCTGTTTTATTTTTATAATGAAGCTGTTTTTCAATGGAAGTATTACTATATTTTTTGACAGGAGCCGGAATAGGTGGTTTACTGACTTATCTTTCGACCCGTATCGGGAGAAAAGGAATGGAGGTCAATCTTCGGATATTGCAGGAAAAAGCGAAAGCATGGGAAGAGAAGGAACAACGATGGCAGGAAGAAAAAATGGCCTTGATCCGCGATAATGAACGGTTGAATGATAATTTGCGGCAGACGGAAGAAAAATGGAGGGGGCAAAAAGAGGAGATTTTGCAAATAGCGGCTTTACAGAAAGAACAGTTTCAAAATCTGGCAAACGATATCCTGGAGGATAAATCCCGGCGTTTTACGGAAGCGAACCGGGAAAATATAGAGCGTATACTGGGCCCTTTGAACAAAGATATTCAGGAGTTCCGTAAAAAAGTGGAAGAAAGCTATTCGAAAGAAACGGTCGAGCGGACCGTACTGGAACGAAAGATCGCAGAATTGGTGCAGCTGAATAATCGGATCCGGGAGGATGCCGTCAATTTAACCAATGCTTTGAAAGGAAATACGAAAACGCAGGGGGATTGGGGGGAAATGATTCTCGAGCGAATTCTTGAAAATTCGGGATTGACGAAAGGAAGGGAGTATTTTATTCAGGAAACGTTGAAAGATGAAAGCGATAGGGTGATCCGGACGGAGAACGGGAACACGATGCGGCCGGATGTGATTGTGGTGTATCCTGATAACCGGAAGGTGATTATCGATTCTAAAGTTTCGTTGACCGCCTACGTCGATTATTGTAATGCAGAGACCGAAACGGAACGGGAAGTTGCCTTGAAGGCCCATTTGTTGTCGGTAAGGAAACATATAGACGAATTGTCTGCCAGGAATTATTGCGATTGGTGTGACGGTGCCCTGGATTTTGTGATGTTGTTTATTCCCAACGAATCTTCTTATGTGTTGGCTATGCAATCGGAACCTACCCTTTGGCATGAAGCTTATCGGAAAAGGGTATTGTTGTTGAGTCCTTCCAATCTGATCGTATCTTTGAAACTCACTGCCGATTTATGGAGCCGGGAATACCAAAACCGCCATGCTCAGGAAATCGCTGAACGGGGAGCTAAGCTCTACGATAAATGTGTGGCTTTTCTGGAAAGCCTGACCGCTATCGGCGACAACATCCAACGTACAGAAGAAAGTTACAGGCAAGCATTAAACCGCTTAAAAGAAGGTAACGGAAACCTGATCTCCCAAACCCTGAAACTAAAAGAATTGGGGGTGAAATCCCGCAGAGGAGACAAAGAAATCCCTGAAGAACTAATTAGGTGATTCTGATTTTTCTTGTTTTGTTTCCTGTTTTTCTCATTCTCCGTTTTATATTTTATCTTTGTAAAATAATCCCAAATGGAATGGAATATGGATATAGTAAAAGCAGAATTTGTCGTCAGTAATGCAACAGTGGAGAAATGTCCGAAGCCGGACCGGCATGAATATGCTTTTATCGGGCGGTCGAATGTCGGAAAATCGTCATTGATCAATATGCTGACGAACAATAAAAAATTGGCTAAGACAGCTGCACGGCCCGGGAAGACCCAATTGATCAATCACTTTCTGATCAACGATATGTGGTATATGGTGGATTTGCCCGGATATGGATATGCCCGTACTTCCGAAACCGCCCGCCGGCAATTTGAAAAAATGATTCGGGATTATATTCTCAAACGGGAGAATTTGGTCTGCCTTTTTGTCTTGATAGACAGTAGACTGGAACCGCAGAAAATCGATTTGGAATTTATGGAATGGCTGGGTGAGAATGGGGTTCCCTTTGTGATGATTTTCACGAAAGCGGATAAACTCTCTGCCACACAACGCTTGAAATGTATCGACGACTATCATAAGGTGATGCTGGAAACCTGGGAGACGACACCTATGGCTTTTATGACTTCTTCTGAAAAGCGATTGGGACGGGAAGAGGTGCTGGATTATATCGATGAATTGAACCGTACCGTAAAATTGTAGGATTGAATAGTTTATAAAGTACATAAACTTTAAGTGACAAAAGAGCAACTTTAAGAACTGATTATATTTTAGAATATGGAGACGAACGTTGTGCTTGCTGTCTTGTTTTGGGGATGTTTGCTCCTGGGGATGCCGGAGAGCCGGGGACAGGAGGCTGAGTGGCGTAAAGGGACTTATCCTGACGGGACATTACGTTATGAAGGGTATTTCAGAGCAGGAAAGCCTGCCGGAGAAATGAAACGGTATTATCCTGACGGTAAGTTGCAGGCGCGGATGGTGTATCGCGGGGATACGGTCGAGGCTGTGTTGTACAGCCGGAAAAGCGATTGTTGCATGCGGGGAAAATATGTCGGCCGGAAGAAGCAGGGGATCTGGGAATATTTTAAGAACGATTGTCTTTTGATGAAGGAGGAATATCGTGATCAGGTATTGAATGGGAAGACGGTCCGTTTTTTCAGTACGGGTAATCCCGCTGAGGAAAAAGGTTGGGTGAACGGTAAACCGGAAGGGGAGTGGAAATTGTATTATGATAACGGACAGTTGCGGATGATCGCCGGTTTGAAAGCCGGAAAATTGGATGGGGAAGTGAAGACTTATAGTTATCAGGGGATATTACGTTCGGAAGGCCGGTACCGGAATGACCGGAAAGAGGGAACCTGGGTATTTTTCGATGATTCGGGGGTAGAGGTAAAACGTAAAAACTACCGCGCCGGTATTTCGGATACGGCAGAGGAAGATGAGCTGGAAGAAAGCCGGTACTTGGATGTTTTGTTGTCGACGGTAAAAAAGATTCCCGATCCGGCTGTTTTTGCCGATGATCCGGAGGGGTATATGAAATTAACCGGGATGGAATGATGGAGGCGATCAGTCTATATGAATTGAACAACCGGATCAAGCAGACTTTGAAGGCTAGCTTTGCCGATTCGGTTTGGATTACGGCCGAGATTACAGAGGTACAGCTGAATCGTTCCGGTCATTGTTATTTGCAATTGGCGGACAAGAGGGAACAGGAAGACAGTATTGTAGCCACTGCCCGGGGGACGATCTGGGCGTTTACCTTTCGTACGTTGCGTCCTTATTTCGAGACGACAACCGGACGGCAGTTGGAGAAAGGGATGAAAGTCCTGTTGAATGTCGAGGTCGTTTTTCATGAATTATACGGTTATTCGTTGAATATCCGGGATATCGACCCGACTTATACCATCGGGGATCTGGAACGGAAAAAGAGAGAAATCCTGGCTCAGCTCGAGGCCGACGGGGTAATCGATATGAACCGGGAACTGGAATTCCCGGTATTGCCTAAAACGATCGCAGTCATTTCTTCACCTACGGCTGCAGGATTGGGAGATTTTATGAATCAGCTGCAGACCAATCCGTACGGGTATCGTTTTCAGGTCAAACTCTTTCCGGCGATTATGCAGGGGGATAAAACGACCGATTCGGTGATTGCCGCTTTGGAACGGATTTATGAATATGAATCGGTATTCGATGTGGTGGTCATTATCCGGGGAGGTGGTTCGCAGACCGATCTGGGTTGTTTCGATTCTTATGAGATGGCTGCTAATATTGCGCAGTTTCCCTTGCCTGTGATTGCCGGAATCGGTCACGAGAGAGACGAAACAATCGTCGACCGTGTTGCACATATGCGGGTGAAGACTCCTACGGCTGCTGCCGCTTTTTTGATCGGGACTTTCCGGGAGCAGGATGGGCAGTTGGAGACCTGGAAAAATGATTTTATCGTAGGAGTGCAGGAATTGCTCCACAACGAACAAAACAGACAGGTGGTAAGGATATCCGATTTTAAACGTTCGGTGCAAGTGGTGTTGACAGGGAATCGAACAAACCTGAAATTGCTGTCCCAACGTTTGGACCATGCTTCTGAAAATTATATCCGGAACCGGCAGGTATATTTCGATCGTTTGAAAATGAAAATAACCGGCCGGATAGATGTCTTGGCCGATCGTCAGCGAAATCGCCTGGAAAATTTCGGAAAGCCCTTACAACAACAAACCGGTCGGATATTTGCAGATCAACACCGTCGTCTGGAATTGGCTGCAACGACGATCAAATACGTAGATCCTAAAAATGTGCTGGAAAGAGGTTATTCGATCACCCGTTTGAATGGAAAAGCAGTCAGAAAAGCTGCGGTTTTACAAGCCGGAGAGATCGTGGAAACCGAATTAGCTCATGGTAAAATCCAATGTCAAATCCTTAACAACTCAGTAACTCAGTAACTCAGCAACTCAAAAACTTTTATAACCCTATGGAAGAAAATAAATTAACCTATAAAGAGGCTATGGCCGAAATCGAGGATATCGTGACTAAACTGGAAAATAATCAACTGGATGTCGATGAATTGAGCGGCAAGGTAAAGCGGGTATCGGAATTGATTGCTTTTTGCAAATCCAAACTGCATGAGACCGAGGAAGAGGTAGAGAAGATTTTGAAGACGATAGAAGATTGATGATGAGATATTGGGGATTTGTATTTTGTTTTTGTCTTTGGGGGTGGGGCGTGCAAGGACAGCCGGAGGTGGCTTTAAAGCAATTACTGGAAACGCCGGGATTGAATCACGCTGCTATCGGTATATCGGTGAAAAAAGTCGGAGATGGAACGACGGTATTGACTCATCAGGCAGGAATGGCCTTGACTCCGGCCTCCGTGACGAAATTACTGCCTACTGTATTTGCTTTACAGGAAAGAGGGAAAGATTTTCGTTTTAAAACCCGGGTCGGGTATACCGGAAAGATACAAGATGGTACTTTAACCGGAGATTTGATTCTTGTGGCAGCGGGTGATCCGACGCTCGAGTCCCGTTATTTCCCCAATCATTCTCTTTTGAGTCCGATCGTCACTGCGTTGGAAAAAGCAGGAATACAACGAATAGACGGAAGTATCCGGGTCGAGGGAGCATTACCGGGAGTGAATATTCCGGGATCGTGGACTTGGGAAGATGTTTCGAATTACTATGCAGCTTTGTATCTGCCCTTCAATTACCGGGATAATACCTGTTTTTATCATTTTCAGACAGGAGTCGCAGGCACTCCGGCTAAGTTAAAAGAGATTGTCCCTGCTTTGCCGGGAGTGAAAATAGTGAATGAGGTAACGGCTGCTGTCGGAAACCGGGATGATGCCTGGGTGTTCGGAGGACCCTATAGTGAAGTTTTATGTATTCGGGGGACTCTTCCACAAAACCGGACGCTCTTTAAAGTGAAAGGTGCGATACATCGTCCGGCTGAAGTATTTGTAGCCGAATTGACCGATATACTGAAAGCCAGAGGAATTACCGTTGCGAAGAAAAAAATCGAAGAACAACCCCGTACGGAATGGTTGACCCTGACTTCTCCTGAATTGGGGGAAATCGTATTCCATACCAACAAAGCCAGTGTCAATTTGTTTGCCGAAGCCTTAGGGTGCCTGGTAGCTCCGGCGGATTGGCCGGAAAAGGTCGGAATGTTACTCAAAGAGGCTGGGATACCGGCGGAAGGAATGATCTTAAAAGATGCCTGTGGGTTGTCGCCGATGGATGCTGTGCCGGCTTCTGTTTTTACCGACCTGTTGGTTTATGCAGACAAAGTGGTAGGGGAGACATTGGGCCGTTCATTGCCGGTGGCAGGAAAAGACGGTGGTTTAAGTGGTTATTGTATCGGAGCGACAGCATTGAAAGGACGGATGCAGGCTAAAACCGGGTCGATGTCCGGGGTACGTTGTCTGGCAGGTTACCTGACTACTACGGGGAATGAACGAATGGCCTTTACCGTTCTCATCAACCATTATACCTGT
>OBJE01001312.1_pt1 | contig 13616 bp, 9 predicted proteins | sample 1519681 | NCBI WGS metagenome assembly OBJE01 (sample SAMEA3888898, study PRJEB22519) | human gut metagenome | biome: human gut; feature: human-associated habitat; material: faeces | place: Denmark | collected 2011 | reverse complement strand
ACAGGCGGATAAAGCTCTCCAGCCGGGTGCCGGTGTTTCCCAGCTCCAAATCCGCAATAAAGGACACAGATAGATCGGCCCGCTCGGCAAGCACTTCTCTGCTCCAGTTGAGTCGCTCTCTGGCTTCCCGAAAGCGGCGTCCCATCTCTATTCTGTTTGGGTCACGTTTTCTCATAAAAGCACTGCTCCTGCTGTTTGAGAAAAGTGTACCCTATTTCCCAATAAAGAAAAATATAGTCTAGTACTTTATTGACAACGTACAAAGTACTATGTTAATATGAAAAAAATAGGGCGCAGGCAGCTGCCCGCGCCCTAAAAAGCGTATTACCGGCTCTGGTCCGCTGTATGCATGTAGGCCATCAGATCCAGGATCTTGTTGGTGTAGCCCCACTCGTTGTCATACCAGGCGATCAGCTTCACAAAGTTGTTGTCCAGCATGATGCCGGCGGTCTCGTCGAAGATGCAGGTCTCTGAAAACCCCGTCAGGTCGGAGGACACCACCTGGTCGTTGGTGCAGGTGATGATGCCCTTCATGCTGTTCTGGGCGGCGTTTTCCATGGCCACGCACACATCATGATAGCTGGCAGGCTGCTTGAGGCGGGCGGTCAGGTCCACCACGGACACGTCGTTGGTGGGCACCCGGAAGCTCATGCCGGTCATTTTACCCTTCAGCTCCGGAATTACCACGCCCACTGCCTTGGCCGCGCCGGTGGTGGAGGGAATGATGTTGCCCAGGACGCTGCGGCCGGTACGCCAGTCCCGGCCCGCCCGGGCGTCCACAGCCTTCTGCTTGGCAGTGGCGGCGTGGATGGTGGACATCAGCGCCTGCTCGATGCCGAAGGTGTCGTTGATGACCTTAGTCATGGGGGCCAGGCAGTTGGTGGTGCAGGAGGCGTTGGAGACCACGTCCATCTCCGGGGTGTACCGCTTGTGGTTCACTCCCATGACAAAGGTGGGCGTGATGTCGTCCTTGGCCGGGGCGGAGATGATGACCTTTTTCGCCCCGTGCCGGAAGTGGGCGGAGGCCTTTTCCGTGGTGCAGTAGGCGCCCGTGGACTCGATGATGTACTCGGCGCCGCAGTCGTCCCAGGGGATGTTGGCGGCGTCGTCCTCACTGTAAACCCGGATCTTCTTGCCGTTGATAATCAGGTGACGGTCGTCCCGCTCCACCGTGCCCTGAAAGGTCTTGAACACGGAGTCGTACTTCACCTGATAGACCATGTAGTCCAGGTCCGCGTTCCGCAGGTTGATGCCGCACATCTGATAGGTGGCGCTGCCGCGCTCCACCATGATCCGCAGTGCCACGCGGCCGATCCGGCCAAATCCGTTGATTCCCACTTTGATCGCCATGTTCCCATTCCTTCCTGTATTCCGTATTCCGCCGCAGCGGATGTTGTCCTCATTATACCATATTACCGGAAAATGTCACCGCAATTTTGCGTAAAATTGCGCATATAAAACGCAAGATTTGTTGTCCGTTTTGCACAGACTGGAATTCTGTTCGGCCGTGTCTGCCGGACTTCGACATTTTTCCCCCTTTTTCGACAAAGACCTTGTCTTTGCATCCCTTTTTTGCTATCCTATTGGTGTTCGAGGCAGGCTTTTCCACGGTTTGAAAGCCCCTCCCCGTATATGCTACAAGAGAGAATCCCAGCTGAAAGGATGCGCCTATGGAAGCAGAGCAATTTGACTTCTCCGTTGTGTTCCCCAACATCGCCGCCCAGTTGCGCAGCGTGTTGGGAAACCTGCACTTGGCGGCCGCCCAGCTGGCGCCTGCCATCCGGCGGGAGGGGGATCCGGCGCTGGATTCCACAGCTTCCCTGCTGGATCAGAGCTACTACCGCCTGCTGCGGCTGGTGAACAATCTGACGGCGGCGGGAGAGCTGGGGCAGGACGCGCCCCTCCCCGTCCGGGACCGGGATTTGACGGAGACGGTCCGTGCGGTCTGTGCCGGGGCTCAGGGTCTGTTTGCGCTCAAAAAGGTCCAGCTGGAATTCCGGAGCGCTGCGGACTGCCACACCTGCGCTTTTCACCAGCCCTCCATCGAGCTGCTGCTCTACCAGTTGCTCTCCAATGCCCTGAAGTTTACCCCCGCCGGAGGCGCGGTGACCGTGGAGCTGAAATTCATCAACCGATGGGTCCGCCTGTCCGTGTCCGACACCGGCTGCGGTATCCAGGAGGACCAGATCCCTTTCCTGTTCGACCGATACCTTCACGACGATGCGATGGCGCCCCAGCCCCACGGCCTGGGCCTGGGACTGCCTATCTGCCAGCACATCGCAGAGCGCCACGGCGGCACCATGATTGCCGAGTCCCGGCCGGGGCAGGGGTCCCGCTTCACCCTGTCGTTGCCGGACCGGCGGTGCGGGACTGCGGACGTGTCGGACGTGAAGTTCGATTACAACGGCGGCTTCAATCCGCTCCTCCTGGCCCTGGCGGACGCCTTGCCCCCCCAGGCTTTCTCCCAGCGCCATCTGGACTGACCCTGGCTCCGGCTGGGGTCGGTTTTTTTCGCAGAAGCGGCTTTCCTTTTTTCCGGAAATCGGCTACAATAGCCCTATCACACGACCGGCGCTCCGTCGGCCTTTTCAGGAGGAACCCATTTATGTCCCAGCGTGTATTTGTGGCCATGAGCGGCGGCGTGGACAGCGCCGCGGCGGCGCTGCTGCTGCGGCAGGCCGGCTATGATGTCACCGGCGTGACGCTGCGCCTGCATCCCTATAAGGACCGCCCGGGCCTGTGCGGCTCTGCGGATGATATCGAGACAGCCCGCGCCGTGGCCGCCGGCATGGGGATTCCCCATGTGGTGCTGGACCTGTGCGATCTGTTCCGTGAGCGGGTCATGGACCGGTTTGTGTGGGCCTACACCCACGGCCGCACACCCAATCCCTGCATTGACTGCAACCGGGAGATCAAGTTCGGTGCCCTGCTGGACTGGGCGCTGGACCAGGGCGCGGACGCCATGGCCACCGGCCATTACGCCAGAGTCCGCCTCGATACGCCCTCCGGCCGCTGGCAGCTGCTGCGGGGCGCGGATCGACGGAAGGACCAGACGTACTTCCTTTATCAGTTGACCCAGCACCAGCTGGCCCATCTGCTGCTGCCGGTGGGAGACTATGAAAAGCCCGCCCTGCGGGCCCTGGCGGCCGCCAACGGCCTGTCCAACGCCCAGAAGGCCGACAGCCAGGACATCTGCTTTGTGCCGGATGGGGACTATGTGTCGTTTTTGCGGCAGTATGGCGGCGTGGAGCCCGTCCCCGGTGACTTCCTGGACTCAGAAGGCCGTGTGCTGGGCCGCCACAGGGGAATGGAATGCTATACCATCGGCCAGCGGAAAGGGCTGGGCGTCAGCGCCAACGCGCCGCTGTACGTGCTGGGGAAGGACCCGGACCGGAATGCCGTGATCCTGGGGGAGGACAACCGCCTCTACACCCGGGAGCTGACGGCGGAGCGGGTGAACTGGCTCTCCGTACCGGAGCCGGACCGCCCCCTGTCCGTCACCGCCAAGACCCGGTACAGCCAGCGGGAAGTTGCCGCCACAGTGGAGCCGCTGCCCGGCGGCTGCATTCGCATGGTGTTCACAGAGCCCCAGCGGGCCGTCACCCCGGGGCAGGCGGTGGTGTTCTACGATGGAGATCTGGTGCTGGGCGGGGGCACCATCTGTCCGTGACGCAAAAGGACGCCGCGAAAGCGGCGTCCTGCAGTTCTTATCGCTGACTGGTGGTCCAGCTGTCCTGAAAGATCAGGTCATCCACATCCCCGCCGCTGATCGTCTGGTGTCTCATCATTTTATTTCCTCCTTTGCATTTGGGTTCTCAGCCAGTATATGCGCCTCCGGGCGGAAAATTGCACGGAAACGGGCACCTGTCTGGACTTTTTGCAGTGGGAGTTGTCGAAAAAATTTGAAAGGTTTTCCTTGCCCGTGCTTGACAATGACTGGAGAGTATGGTATTCTAATCATTGCCGACAGCTGCCGGTGTGGTGGAATTGGTAGACACAGGGGACTTAAAATCCCCCGGTAGCGATACTGTACCGGTTCGAGTCCGGTCACCGGCACCACAGAACAGAATATCGCGGGGTAGAGCAGTTGGTAGCTCGTCGGGCTCATAACCCGGAGGTCGTTGGTTCAAGTCCAGCCCCCGCAACCATAAAGGCACCGCTTTCCAGCCGGAAAGCGGTGCTTTTCTTTCACTTTTGCAACTTTTTCGGACGTCCCCATTTCCTGGACACCGAGGTGACCCAAACCGTGACCCAGACGGGTCAAAAAATCGGCCCGGAGGCGGCATTTCCGCCTCCGGGCTTCCTGTCTTTTCTCTGGCGTCAGAGGGCATTTGCCAGAACTTTTCCCATGGTTTTCGCCGCCTCCTTCTGGGCTGCTGTCGTAACGTGGGCGTAGGTGTCCAAAGTGAACCCTGCCGAGAAATGTCCCAGCATCCCGGACACCGTCTTGATGTCCACGCCGTTTTGAAGGGCCAGGGTGGCGAACGTGTGCCGGAGGTCGTGGAACCTGACTTTGGGCAGTCCCGCCCGCTTCAGAACCCGGTGGAGCATATGGAGCACGCTGTCTGGGGAGATCGGGCCGCCGGTGGGCGAGGGGAATACCCATGGGCTGCTGCCGGTTTTATTTCTCTGTTGTTTCAGAACCTGGATGGTGTCCTCCGCCAGAGGCAGTGCGCGGTAGGCGTTCTTCGTCTTGAGCGGGGCTGAATGAACCCCGCTTTTCGAACATTTTTATCGAAAAGCGGGGTTCTCCGTTGTAAAAAGCCTTGACATATCAAGGCTTTCGTTTTTATATAGATTTCTGATATGAATCAAAACTTGTCAAACGCAAATACAAAACTTTTACGGTTCACTGTCAGTTGAACATGACTTTTTGATATAAGACAAGTAATAAGCCTCCTCGAAGGCTTGCGGTGTCTGGTATCTCAGTGTTAGATGGGGACGCACCTCATTGTAGAACGTAATGTATTCTGCAACACATCTGCAAAAATGTTTTTCTGATGTGTATTCTCGGCGATAGGTTTCTTCACGCTTAAAGGAAGAAAAGAACGCTTCAGCCACCGCATTATCCAATGGCCGCCCGCTGGCCGAAAAGGACTGCTTGGCTCCGCACCGCTGTAAAAGTTCAGAAAATGTCTTAGATATGTATTGTGAGCCTCTATCACTATGGAAGGTCAGGTTGTCAGGCCGGCCTCGCTCTTCAAATGTTTGCCGAAATGTTAATGTAGCCAACCGTGTGCTCATGTGGCGAGATACCTTATACCCAATCACCTTGCGGGAATAAAGGTCCAGGATCACACACAGATATACCCAATAGCTTTTGACTTTAAAATATGTAAGGTCACTTACCCAGATTTGATTTGGTCGACTTGCTGTGAACACCCGTTCCAGCAAGTTTTGTTTTTGCCGTTGCTGCTTTGCTTTATATAATTTCTTAGCATCGGTGCGAACACTGTGCAGATCCAGTTCCTGCATAATGGCAGAGACTCGCTTAGCACTGACACGGATTCCGCTTTCTGCCAATATCATACGGATTTTTGATGCACCGAATCTTTGATCATTGTCATCAAATACCTGCTTCACTTTTAATTCGAGCTGTTTCTGTTCCTCCTGATATTTACTTCGGTCTGCACGACGGAAAATGTGGTTATAGAAGGTTCCCCTTGCAACGCCCAGAGCGTCGCATAGCTCATGTACACTAAAAGGGTTGTCCGGTTGATGATAGAGATGCTCCAGTGTAGCAAGCCGTTTTTGAAGCGGCACGGCTGGAATAAAGCCGGACAACCGAATCACATCCATCATATGTTCCAGCCTTTGAAGTTGACGTGAAACAGCATCAAATTCTTTAGGAGTATATGATCTCTGCGGAGTCATGATGGAGCAAAACTGTTTTCGCCAGTGGTACAGTGTGCTTTGAGCAATATGTAACTCTTGGCACAGAGATTGGATGGACTCACCTTTTTCATAGCGGCGGATAGCTTTAATTTTGAACTCCAGCGGGTAGGTGTACGGCATAGGTTCGACCTCCTTTGTATATGAACCTATTATAGCAATTGCGAAAAATAGTTCTAGGGTGGCGAAGAAAGACTCCGCAACAGCGTTGTCATGAAGTTTCCCCGAATTGGAGAAAGATTGTACCACTGTGCGCTCATGAAGTAGTTGTCGGAACCAATGTAAGGTGTATTGAGCCCCTCGGTCACTGTGAAAAATGAGGCCGGCATCGGGAGCGCACTGCTCCCATGCGGCCTTAAATGTGGAGGTAATCAGATGGGTGCTGGTCTTCCTGGGCACTTTGTAGGCAACAACTTTACGTGAAAACAGGTCTAAGATTACGCAGGTGTAAAGATAGAATTCCACCAGTTTAAAACAGGTAACGTCACTGACCCAGATCTGATTGGGCCTGTCCGCCTGGAACTGTTGACGCAGGAGATTTCGTTTCTTCTCGGGCTCATGAAGCTTCATGTAGTCCTGTTTTGCCGTGGCGCGGATGCTGAACAGTCCCATCTCCAACATCAGGTGGGACACATATTCTGTGCTGACCTGATGGCCCCGCTGAACCAGGATGGCGCAGATCTTTCCCGCGCTCAATACCTGTCGGTATTCATCAAATACTTCCTGGGTTAAGATGCGGCATTCCTTTTCCCGTTTTGCGAACTAGGTGTTGCTCCGTTTGTTGCGGAGGATGTAGTTGTAAAAGGGCCGCGGGAGACATCCAAGGCTTCACAGGGCGTATGCACATCATACTGGCCGTAGAACTATCCCAGTTCGCAGAGCCGCTCCCGCAGCGGGGCGCGGACAGTACATCGGACGGTTTTTATGATGGTGATAATGTTCTCCAATTTGGTGACTTTTCGCAAGAGGGCTTCATATTCGTGGTATGTGAAGGTGTGTTCTTGTTTCGGGTCGGATTCGCAGCACAGTTTGCCCCAGCGGTAGATGGTGCGTACGCTGACGTATACTTCTCGGATAGTTCCTGGATGGGGAGGCCTTTCCGGTACTGCAGGACAATGGCGGATTTTTCTTGTCCAGTATGTGGCATGGAGATGCTCCTTTCCTATGTGGCGCTATCAGATTAGTATGACAGGAAAGGAGCTACCTTAGATTTTCCCAATTAAACAAATTCTCATCACTTACCAGGTGGACAGGGTATTTCGTGCAATGTGATCTTAAGAAACCGTGTATGATTCTTTCTAAAATTTCAATGCACAGCAAAAAATCGTTGAAATTTTGTGATATATGGACAGATAAGAAGAATAGCGGTATAATCAGACTGCATAAGTTACTGTTTCACAGGAATATCAACTTTAAAACATTTGGTGTTTGCAATGTGACAAAAATACAGGGAGAGCTGTTAGGGTGGTGGATGCAGATGAAATTATCCAAATTGAAATTGATGAATTACAGGTGCTTTGGCCCGGAGGAACAAGTTATCCACATCGGCAAACTGACAACATTTATCGGAAACAACAGTGCTGGAAAGACAGCTGCACTATCAGCCCTGAATTGCCTGTTTTCCGAGAACAGCAGTGATCGGATCTTGCGGAGAAGCGATTTCCATTTACCCAAAGAAATACGTCCCGATGAAATGCAACGCCAAGAACTTTATATAGAAGCGGTTTTTGAATTTGAGGAATTGAAAACTGCGACAGGCGGAGAATATGCCATACCGATCTTTTTTCAGCACCTTGTTGTTGATAATCTGGAAGGATCACCATATTTGCGGATTCGTCTGGAAGCTACATGGGAGAAAAGCAACACGATCGAGGGTTCTATCGACAGCAAAATAAGCTATATCACATGTCCTGAATCCGCTGATATTGAAGATGCCTACCGGACGGATGCATCTCGGCGAGATCTGGACAAGATCCGTGTGATCTATGTTCCGGCAGTCAGAGACCCTTCCCGACAGTTGAAAAATGCATCTGGTACAATGATGTATCAGATCATGAGCAGCATCAACTGGAGCGAGGAAACGAAAGAAACGATTCATTCGAAAATTAAGGAGCTCAACGAAGCGTTTGAGAAAGAAAAGGGCATTTCCATATTCAGCACATCATTAGATGAACGATGGAAAAACTATGATTCTGATGAGCGATATTCAACGGCCAGTTTGAGGTTCAATAGCAGTGATATTGAAACCTCAATCAGAAAAACAGAGGTTGTTTTTGAACCTACAGTTACTGGAAAAGCGTATACCATAGACCAGATGGGAGATGGACTGCTCTTTGTTTTACATATCTCTGGTGGACAGCATATTAGATGTTGAGCATCAGATACAACAGGAAAAGGAAACAGACCCTGAGCACACTTCTTTTAGCAAAACTCCGCCTGTTTTAACCATTGTGGCGCTTGAAGAACCTGAAAACCACATCGCACCACATCTTTTGGGTAAATTAGTAAGAAACCTGCAGGATATTGCGCGGAAAGGCAATGCACAAGCGATCATGACGTCTCATGCTCCAGCGATCGTTAAACGAATCGATCCCGAAACACTCAGGTATTTCAGATTGGACAACGAATCGCTGGCCTCAAAGGTAAAACAGATCACTTTGCCGGACAAAGAAAAACTGCAGTCTCAGTATAAATATGTCAAGGAAGCCGTCCGGGCCTATCCAGAACTTTATTTTGCCAAGCTTGTTATTTTGGGAGAAGGAGACAGTGAAGAGATCATCCTCCCAAGATATTGGGAAGCCATAAACGGAAGCGTAGATACCAGCGGAATATCGATCGTTCCGCTGGGAGGACGGCACGTCAACCATTTCTGGCGACTGTTGCATGACTTGCAAATTCCGCACATGACTCTGCTTGATCTGGATCGGGAAAGAGAAGGCGGTGGCTGGGCGCGCATCAAATATGTACTGAAACAGCTCATCGCATATGGATATGATAGGGATGAATTGCTCAAGACGGATCGTGGGATTATGACAGATGCAGAGCTTGAACAGATGTCTGCGTGGAATGTAGAGAATACCACAGTGATGCAAGGTTGGAGCAATCGGTTGGAACAATACAACGTTTTCTTCTCTGCACCGCTGGACATTGATTTTATGATGCTTGAACAAATGGCCTCAGAGTATAAAAACACTCTGGATGAGGAAGAAGGACCTCGTATCGTTATGCTCCAGAATGGAGAGGACAAGCGAATCCCTGTTACAGCCATTGAAAGTGGCGGGCTAATCTGCCTAGAATATGAAAAGAGAATTCAACAGGATACGAGAAATGCCCTGAAGAAAAACGGGGGCGATGGGCGTACATACTCTTTGGAGCAGCAAAAACTTATGATATGGTACACATATTTCTTCTTGAACAGAGGGAAGCCTTCTACACATATAGCGGTACTGTCTCAGTTGGATGACGAAAAGCTAAAAAAGGATGTCCCGCCAGTGCTGCAGCGGTTGATGAATGCAGCCGTGCGCATCCTGAAAGGGGATCAGAATGAAAGTGGTGCATCCTGACAAATGGGTACCCTGCGATGGGATTATGTTGGAAGAGGCTGCAAATACTGCTGTCCGTTGCAGCAATGAACATGTACTGGTCATCGCGGGACCTGGCGCGGGAAAAACGGAGTTGCTGGCACAAAAGGCGGCTTTCTTATTTCAAACCGATCGGTGCAGAGAACCGCAAAAAATACTGGCGATCAGTTTTAAGACAGATGCTGCACAGAATTTAAGAGAGCGTGTGGAACAGCGATGTGGTAAGGATATACGGGGCAGATTCGTATCAATGACATACGATGCGTTCGCAAAAAGCATCCTGGATCATTTTTTGTATGCACTGCCTGATGAACTGCGGCCGGCTCCAGATTATTTGGTCGATGACTCAGAAACGATCGATATCGCGTTCAGGACAATTGGATATCATAATCCGGAGGGTCTATCACCATCAAAACTGAAAGCTAAGTATGATGTATTGCTGTCGAAGGTAAGTCTGCCGTTAACAGAGGCTGCGGTAGGGCATAGAGTGTGGCCCCTGCTGCTGAAGGGCTTTAACGGGAACAAGGCAACGCTGACATTTAAAATGATCATGATGCTTGCCATGCACATCATTAAAACAAACCCGTATATCAAGCGCGCGTTACAGATCACGTATTCCTATGTTTTTCTGGATGAATTTCAGGATACAACCGGTATGCAATATGCGTTCATAAAAGAATGCTTTTGGGGCTCTGACACTAAGATCACAGCTGTAGGAGATAACAAACAGAGGATCATGGTATGGGCAGGTGCGGTCAAGACAATCTTTCGTGATCTTGATGAAGATCTAAAACCTCAATGCGTACGCCTGATCATGAATCATCGCTCAGCACCCAGACTAGTTGAACTTCAAAAGGCAATGTATTCTTCGTTGAATGAATCCGTGACAGATGTCCGCGTATCAGACAAATGGAATGTATCAGACGGAGAGATCACACTTATGATTGCAGATGATGAGAGGGATGAGGCCACTGCCATCGCAGAAGACATTTTCTCAAAAATCTCCAAGGGAGTGGAGCCGAAAGATATTTGTATCCTTTGCAAACAGACGCCTCAGAACTATACTCCCGCAATCATTGCAGAGTTAGCAAAATATGGCGTAAGGGCGCGCATTGAAACGGAGTATCAGGACTTGATCAAAGAACCTGTCATAGATATGCTCATCAAGTTTATGGTATGTACGAATAACAGAAAGCGTCCTAAGGAGTGGAGTTTTGTAGAAGAGACATTGGCGGAACTTTGGAGGATCAATGGAACTCAGTCATATGACGCATATGACGAAATGCAGAGAAGGCTGGTTGCTTTGGCAAACGATATAAAGCAGAAGATTCGGCAAGGATTCGACGAAAAAGAGTGGCACACTATTGTGAAAACAATGGTTGAATTTTGCGGAGTCGAGAATATAAAGGCAAAATTCCCAGGCTATAAGCAAGGCAACTATTTAGGAAATTTGCTCAACAAATTTGAAGGGCTCTTTTTCTCAGAATATATGGAAACGAACAGCGATTGGGATTTAGCGATTGAAAATTTCTGTGGTAAACACTCTATTCCTATCATGACGATCCATAAAAGCAAAGGCCTGGAATACTCAGCTGTATATTTTATTGGATTAGAAGACTCAGCATTTTGGAACTTCAGGAATCGGCCTGAGGAGGAACGGTGTGCGTTCTTTGTCGCAATATCTCGTGCAAAGGGAGCAATTACGTTCACATTTTGCAAACAAAGAACTGGAACGAAGTATCCCATACAACAACATAAAGTGATCAATGAGTTTTTTGAATTATTGCAAATGCCAGGGGTTGCAGAGGTAAAAAACATATCCTCTGCAACGATCTGATACACGCCCCCCTTTTACAGACAGCCTGCGATCGGTTGCTGGGGCCTGCATCTTTTTTATCAAAAAGGAAAATGCGACTTGTCGAAACAAGTCGCATTTTCCTTTGGGCTTCGCTCCCGTTGGTCGCTCCACCCTTCGGTGATTGAAATGCTCGGGCGAAGTGAATTCGCCCTGCAGCAAAACGCTTGTACGGCGCAAAGGCGACACCGGCCAGAAGGCCGGTTGGGTGCTTCTCAAGTAAAATCGCAAACGACCTGAGAGAATTCGGATTGTTACCCCTTGCCAAAGAGAAAGGGCTTCCTATCCGGAAGTCCTTTCTCTTTGGGCTTCGGCAGCCGAAGGCGGCCTCCGCCCTTCGGTGATTCAAATGCTCGGCGGAAGTGAATTCCGCCTGCGCCGAGGTTTTGCCTGCGGCAAAGCGCCCGTGCGGCGCAAATGCGCCGCCGGCCAGAAGGCCGGTGGGGTGGGGCTCCTATACCTTTTCGAGATTTTAAAATATCGATTTTGACCGTCCCTTCTCAAAAGAGAGACATCTGCGGAAAGCAGATGTCTCTCTTTTTGAATTTTGGATGCTTTTGGCAGGGCATTATCAGCGCCGCGGCAACCTGTACAGCCGCCTCGTAAGCCCGTCATGCGTTTTTGTCCCAGCTGGTGGTTCCCCAAAGAGCAGCCAGGTCCCGTTCGAGCTTCTGCATCTCCGCCTCCAGCTCCTCAGAGACAGGGTACAGGCGGATCGCCCTGAAGATATAAGACATCATCACAGTGAGCAGATGATAGGTGGAGTCGTAAAATGTAAAGGGATGTATTTTGGAGCGGATATCCTGCCCGTGGACAAACGCGCAGGCCCATTGATACGTCTGATAGAGCTCTGTTTCCTGCATGTATTCACAAACATGGGAGAAGTAGATCCGGCCTTTGCCCGGGATCACGGAAACCAGCCACTCGTTTTCGTTGCCCTTTTTGAACCGCCGGATTGTTTCCTCCGGCTCTCGGTTCCATGCGCTGCAAAGTGCATACACAGTTTTGAGTTTTGCCTGCCGCAGCGCCCCATCCTAGCCGGGGAGGCTGCGGATCATCCCGCAGAGAAACCAGTCTTCCAAAAGGCGGGCGCTCTTTTCCTGCTTCAGCACCTTCCCGTAGACACAGCACTCCATCAGAGTCCGCGTCATCGCCGCTGCGGAAAACAGATTCCCGCCCACAAACATGTTGAAGAGCTCGTTGATCAGCTCGCGCATGTGAAGACGCCACTGGAGCAGATAGTTTTGCGGGTCATAGGGCTCTGGGGGCAGCAGCGCATACTCTGCGTCCAGCTCCTGGTAGCGCTTCAAAAAATCCGAGACCTGTTTGAGATAGGCGTATACAGTCGCCTCGGACTGATATTCGGTGTGGCTGAAATTCTCCACATACGGGGCGTCTAGGCTGTGGTCCTTCTCATTTCTGGCGTGGGAAATTTCCAGCCGTTCGGGCACATCATTCCGCTGTGGGTTCTTGTTCCTGTCAGAAATCAGTGGGAAATGAACTTCCGTAAGAAACGGAAGCAAAAATCTCAATCCGAATCCCTTTTGGAGCTCCGCATATCCGCGTCAAACCTGCCCTGCGCATTGCGGTGTCCGTCAATGTCAAGGTACAGGATTCTCGGCTTTCCCGGCTCCTTCTTTTCCGCGACGTATACCAAGGATACAAGATCCTTTGCCGCCTTCTCAAAATTTTCCCACCGCATAACACGGTGGTATAGCGCGACGCCTGCCTGATCCATGTGATCCCTCCTGTTCCGATTTTAAGAATCAAAAAAGCTCCAGGGCCCAAGCGCAGGCTCTGGAGCTTTTGACCGTCATTCCCACTCGATCGTAGCGGGCGGCTTGGACGTGATATCGTACACAATCCGGTTGATATGGGGCACTTCGTTGACAATCCGCACGCTGATCCGGTCCAGCACCTCGTAGGGAATACGGGTCCAGTCGGCGGTCATGAAGTCTGTGGTGGTGACAGAGCGGAGAGCCAGAGTGTAGTCATAGGTCCGGCCGTCACCCATAACGCCCACGGAACGCATGTTGGTGAGCACCGCGAAATACTGGTTCATGGTGCCCTCCAGATGGGCCTTAGCGATCTCGTCCCGGAAAATGAAGTCTGCCAGGCGCAGAGTGTCCAGCTTGTCCTTCGTCACCTCGCCGATGACCCGGATGGCAAGGCCCGGGCCCGGGAAAGGCTGGCGCATGACCAGATACTCCGGCAGGCCCAGCTCGCGGCCGAGCTGGCGGACCTCGTCCTTGAACAGCAGGCGCAGGGGCTCGATGATCTCCTTGAAG
>OBJE01001291.1_pt1 | contig 13893 bp, 9 predicted proteins | sample 1519681 | NCBI WGS metagenome assembly OBJE01 (sample SAMEA3888898, study PRJEB22519) | human gut metagenome | biome: human gut; feature: human-associated habitat; material: faeces | place: Denmark | collected 2011 | reverse complement strand
ATGCTTGCATTTTTAAGACTGTTTTTGAAATTTTATTTGGCGGATACGCCACACCTCCAAAATGCGTAGCATTTTGGAGGCTGGCTCTGAACAGTTATGATAATTCTTTAAAATACAGTAACTTATCCCTGTAATATTCATACTGCTTCTGACGAGCCGTAAGCTCGGCTGTAAGCTCGGCTGTAAGTAACGTGAAATAGTCCAAAATATGGACTATTTCACGTTGTACCTCCAGAGGAGGTACAGGGAACTTAAACTTTGCAAATTTTTTCATATCAACAGATGCAAAACTCGATTGATTCAAATTTTGCAAACAATACTTGTCAAGTTTGTAGCAATAATAAAACAAAAATTTAGGCATAAACCTATCTTCATATTCAGGTTTAACCATTAGATAGGTAAATCTCTGATTTGCAAGTGATGGAACTGTTATAAGTGCATGTTCTCCAACAGTTGCCGAAGTTGCTACTATAATTGAATTTTCAGGAAATAATTGCCCTTTTACCGCGCATTCATTCACATGCTGAAGTGCATCCGATAATATGTTACCATTGGCTCTTATATCTTCCATCTTAAACCAAGGGACTGTTCCATTTTCCCAAAACTCACATTTAGATTTAGAAGGTGTGTATCCATTCCTTGTAGTAAACAATTCTTGAAGTTCATGCATTTCAACTCCGTCTGGACACAATTTCTCAATTAATTCATCTAATCTGCTCATCGCATCATCTCCGTTATTTGTTCATATGAATAATCCTCAACTTGCTTTCGCAGTATATATTCATCACTTGTCGTGTACTTATCATCATATTTTATCTTTGCAATTGGAGAATAATAATAGCCATAGCCTTCCAATACAGGAGTAAAATCACTTGTAAATGCACAAATCACCTTTGCTGTGTTCTTTCCTTTATAATCACCTAAACGTAATGCTACCTCACGAAGTGAAAGTTTTTTAAATCCTTGTTCAAAAAATAAAAAGCATATACCTCCCGCTTTGGCTTCTGAAGAATATGCCAAACAATCTGGCTTTTCACGTCCTATTTTATCAATAAACTCTTTTTCTCTACGGGTCAGTTCTTCATGGTTGCCAACTTTTTTCAAAATCTTATCAAAACCAAAATGAACACCATCAATTATCCGAATATTTTCAGCTGGATAAATTGTAGGAATAAAGCTGCTCCCATCATCATATGCCCAAAATGTCAAAATATTATTACCTGATCCCCACTTTTTTATTTCTGCCCTTGCCGTTTGTGGACTGTCTGCCCAATATGACAGCTTTTGACCAGGAAAAAGATTTGAGTACCTATTATCTTTTCTACTTAATCTCAGATTCCCGCTATGAAGTTCACTTACTGTTTTTCCATAATAACTTTTGTTAAATTCAAGGCATCTAAAAAAATTAAAATCATGTGATTCTATTATCGGCAATTCCTGATGTTTCCATATATCTATTCCCCAGTATTGATTCGGAAAAAATTCTCCCATAAATCACACCTCGATTTCTGCGATAATCTTATCAATCTCATCACGGAGTACCTGCTCACGGGCAACAATTTCCTTAATTTCTGCATTCAACTTCACGATATCAATTTTCTCTCTGGTATCTTCGGCTTCAACATAGGTGGACACAGACAAATTATAATCATTGCCAGATACTTCTTCATAGCTTGCCAGATGTGCAAAATGCTCCACTTCTTCACGCTTAGCAAACACATCCACAATACGGTCGATATTCTCTGGTGTCAGCTTATTGTTGTTGGTAACCTTCACACACTCGCCTGTGGCATCAATAAACAGTGTCTTGTTGTCTGCCTTGTTCTTTTTCATTACCATGATACAGGTTGCAATCGAAGTACCAAAGAACAGATTACTCGGCAACTGAATAACGCAATCCACATAGTTGTTATCTACCAGATATTTACGGATTTTCTGCTCTGCACCACCACGGTACATGATTCCCGGAAAACATACAATGGCGGCAGTTCCGTTAGACGCAAGCCATGACAGGCTGTGCATGATAAATGCCATATCTGCTTTACTCTTAGGTGCCAAAACTCCTGCCGGAGCAAAACGAGGGTCATTAATGAGCAATGGATTTTCGTCTCCCGCCCACTTGATAGAATATGGTGGATTAGACACGATCAGCTCAAACGGCTCATCATCCCAATGTTGCGGACTAAGCAATGTATCTTCACATGCAATGTTAAATTTATCAAATCCCACATCATGCAGGAACATATTAATACGGCACAGGTTGTAGGTTGTGATATTAATTTCTTGTCCGTAAAAACCGTTACGTATAGCGTCCTTGCCAAGAATTTTCTCAGCCTTTAAAAGCAATGAACCCGAACCACAAGCCGGATCATATACTTTATTAATTTCCGTTTTGTCTACAGTTCCAAGGCGTGTGAGCAGTTCGGACACATCTGCCGGAGTAAAGAACTCTCCACCAGATTTTCCGGCATTCGATGCATACATAGTCATAAGGTACTCATACGCATCGCCAAAGGCGTCAATAGAATGATCTTTCACATCTCCCAGATTCATTTCACCTACGCCATTCAGCAGCTTTACAAGTTTTTCATTACGCTTTGCAACGGTAGAACCCAGTTTATTGCTGTTTACATCATAGTCATCAAACAGTCCGGCAAAGTCGCTCTCTGCCTCACTGCCTTTCGCTGATTCCTCGATGTGACGGAACACACGCTCCAGTGTTTCATTTAAATTTTCATCATTCGAAGCATTGGCACGGACATTGCAGAAAAGTTCACTCGGAAGGATAAAAAATCCTTTTTCCTCTACCAGTCCTTCTCTTGCTTCTTCTGCATCCTCATCCGGCATTTTTGCAAAATCAAAATCCGTGTTGCCCGCATCAATCTCACCGCTGTTTATATAATTACACAGGTTTTCGGAAATATAACGATAAAACATCGTGCCAAGAACATAATTTTTGAAGTCCCATCCATCGACTGCTCCACGCAGTTCATCTGCAATCGCCCATATTGCACGGTGCAGTTCATCACGTTCCTGTTCCTTTTTGGTATCAACCATTCTCTTTTCCTCCGTTATCCTCTGGTACAAATTCCAGAATATCGTCAACGCCACAGTTCATAACACGGCATATACTCTCTATACTCTCGAGGGAAATATACCCATTACGTTTCAGCCGTGTGATAATATTTGCAGAGAAACCAGCCTCCTTCTGCAACTGTGCATTTGTCATATTTTTTTCTATCAATAAATGGAATAATTTTTTATAACTGACCGCCATGTCATTCCTCCATTCGTCCGCCAACAGATATATTATATAGAAAGTGTATCACGAAAACGTGAATAATTCAACTTATGAAATAATACCATCTGGCTAAAATTCCATACAATGATAATATTTTCCGTAAAGAAAAAACGGCTGATCAACACCTTAATCAACCGCTTTAACTAATCCTTATAGTCCGCACAAAATACTTCTTTTTATATTTCCCAATCCGGTATACAAACCATTCAACACCTACAGCAATTCATCAATCTTCGTAAAATCAACCTGCAGATCATCATAAATCCCTGCCGGAACAAGATCGGAAAATGTATATTCGTTCATATCATTTTTTTCAAAATTATATACAATAATCCTGTTTTTCGTTTTATCCACGATCCAATATTCACGGACACCGGCCGTGCGATATTTAAAAAGCTTTATCATGTAGTCAATCCGCTGGCTTCCCGGTGATACCACTTCAATAATCCAATCCGGTGCTCCCGCACATCCTTTATCATTTAATTTAGATGGATCGCAGATCACGCTTACATCCGGCTCTACGTAAGTATGATCATCCTCGTTTAAAAAAACTGCAAATGGAGCAACATAAGGCCTGCATACTCCGCCTTTCTGCTTAATATAGTCCCGAATAACTGCAAATATTTCACCTACAATTTCCTGATGAGCCCGGCTTGGAGGTGCCATCATATACATGGTACCATCTATCAATTCTGCACGGGTTCCTTCCGGAAGATCATATATATCTTGTACTGTATACGTTTTGTATTTAGGTAATGGCATAGCTCCTCCTTTCTCGGCTGAAATATACTTTCCTCTATAATAAATAGTTTATCGTATCTCCGTTCTTTTATCAATCCATTCATTGATACGTTTTCAATTTTTAAAGCCAAAATGTGGTCAAAAAAGCGGCTGACCTCCCGATCAACCGCTTTAAATAACTCTTTTACCTATTATCTTCCCGCTTCTTCATCCCAGCTGCCGTCTTCTTTCACGTACCAGCCGTCCGGTGTCCGGCGTTTTGAATACATAATGCCGGCACTGCCGTCTTGATTCGGATTCAGATAATACCATTTTCCATTGATGAACTGCCATCCTGTAAGCATACCCTGGTTTTCGTCCATATAGAACCATCCCTGGTACAGGGTGTCATAGATCCAGCCGGTACTCAGATATCCCTCAGCGCCAAATGCCCACCATCTGCCGTTGACTTTTTCCCAATGAAATGCACCGGTATTGCCCATAGGCCAGGTGCCGTCACTGTAGCGGAGCCACCAGCCTCTGGCATCCTTTATCCAATGGCTGTAACCGTCATTCACTGCCTGATTCGATGCACCGGTGATAACCCCCTGCTCCTCGCTGCGGTAGCCTTTCTGGCTATCTTTGGTTACTGTGCCGGAACTTCCGCTGCTGCTTTTTCCACTGCTGCCTTTTCCTCCGCCGCCTGAATGACTGCCTGAGCTTGAAGGCGCTTGCTGAACCGTCACATTGACTGTTTTTACAGCATAATTGAAATTGGCCATCGAAGCTTTCACATATACCTGATAGGTTCCCGCATCTGTAAAGCCCGGGATCTCACTCTGGTAATCCACTCCATTCTTAGAATAAGTAAATACCACTGCATCCGGACTCACATTTGAAAGACCGGTTTCCACAGATGCATGGATCTGCGGCTTCTGTTCGGTACCATTGTAGGTAAGCGGATCTGCCGACACAGTCATGGATGCAAAATCACGTGCTACGATATTGCCTTTGATAGATGTGCTATTTTCTGTCAGCTCATAATTCTTTGCATTGTCACCTGCTAACGTGATATTTGCCGCCTCAATATCATGCTCTCCAACATCCGCACTCTGATATGCCAAATTCACCTGGTCAGCACGAACATCCTGAGAATCAGGAGTACCGGAATCACTGTAAAGCTGAACGGATAAATTCTGCTCCTCCGTAATATCTGTCGTTCCATCATAGACTTTATCGAAAGAGTATCCTGTTATCCGTGCATTTAATTTACACTTGTCGATTGTAAATATAGCTGTATTCGATTCATTCTTATAATTTCCCTGTCCCAACAGATGGACAGTGTATGTTCCAGCATCTTTTCGCTCTCTAACTATACTATTATCAGTTCCTGTCCAATATGTCCAATATTTGATTGTATAATCCGCCTTATTCACTTCATCCCCGGAAGTTTCCTGCCAGTTCTCAACCACCTTGATCTCCGGGTTCCGGGATTGACCATTATAAATGACGGTCTCTGGTTCAAGTGTTACTTTTGTATCTGTAAAACTCCGTTCGGTAATACTCGTTGGGTTATCAGAGCAAAATACCTTCGACTCGTAATTATCTACTGTCACCCTTACAAATACAAACTGCTCCGACTCTGCTACATTCACAATCTTCGGACACTCCGACTTCCACTGATCTTCTTGTAAATCATCCGTATTCTTTGTACGCTTCAGCTGATATTCGTATCCTGCACCTTTAGGAATGCCACTTGCGCTAATGGCAGCTGCCGGATACCCTTTAGATCCATTATATATATCGCTGGTAGCCGTTACGATCAAATTCCAGTGATCAGGAAAAGCTGCTTTATTAACCGTCAATGTTATATAAACCGGATTTTTTCCGGCTTCATATAATCCACTTGCCTGTGTATTCACCTTGATTTTAAATACACCAGCCTTCTTCACCGTCAACTGACCTGTTTCCTCGTTAATCGTTCCTTCTCCCTTATCACTTCCTGTATATTCAGCAAGTTCATATTGCAGGTTTCCGGCGTTAACCGGTTTATGAATACCCGCAAGGCTTGGAACATTGATCGACCTATTTTCTTTATAATTTTCACTAATTTCCGCTGTATAACCTGTAATTGAATCCGGTTTCTGCTTTAAATCATCGGGCAGGCTTCCGTTTCCGCTGATTGTGCCTTTATTGATAAATGTTCCTTTTTCTTTTTTAAATGGACCATTTGAAACAAATTCCCCTTCATTGGTAAGTGTACCACTATCAATTATCGTACTTCCAGAGGTTACCTTTCCGCCTCTTGCAACAGTGAAGGAACTATTTCCATTAATGTATAATCGATCGGTATTCAGTTCCTTGGCTTGGATCGTTGCAGATCCACCCCTCTGCAAAAATCCTATTCCATCACTATTAGATTTTGTTGAAATTGTTCCACCTGAAAGTTTAAAATTACCCTCATTCTCAATTCCGGGTTTTCCACTTCCGGTTACCGTTAAACTTCCACCAGTCATCTGGAAATTTCTACGGACATACACACCATTCTTGTGTGTTCCCGCAGCAGTAACAGAGCCTCCGCTAATATTTAAAGTTCCATTGCTTTGCACAACAATAGCTCCTGAAACTGGATCGCTATTTTGTTCCGCATAGGCAGCTGCTTCTATCGTTCCACTCTCTATCGTCAAGCTGCCTGCGACCACTATTGCGCTGGATGCATCATCACTTGTTCTTTTCGTTGGAGAATTCTTAACTGTCAACGAAGCCGATGCTGTTTCTGCCTTAATTGTCGCGCTCACATAGTCATTAATCCTGAGGCCACATCCTGAAAAACCTTTCCCTTTTCCCTTTAATACATTGCTTCCATTTAATACTATCTCCCATGTTCCCTGGCTTAACTCAAGGTTCTGTATGGTAGCATTCGTCATTCTTAATTGAAAGCTATTTTCTCCTGAATTAGTAACCTTTATACCGTGATCGTTCAATAATTTCATTACATCGTTGTTAACACTAGAAAATTTGTTTCCATCAAAGTATAGACCTTTAAACTCTTCGCCTGAGTTAAAACTTACATTTAGCACACACTTTCCACTTACTACAGGCATCGCCGCCTGGTCTCCCGTCACAGACACTTCCACCACCGGCGCCTCTACATCTTCCGCCAGTTCATATGCCTCCGGCAGCTCTGCTGCGAACTCATAGGTGCCTTCCAATGGCCAGCGTCCTTCTTCATCCTGCACGTACTCGTTACAGGTCCAGCCAGTGATCGGAAGTTTTCCCTCTTTCCCCGCTTCGCTTTCTTCTCCAATTTGGGCAATAATAGCCTCTGGTAAGTACTCCGTGACTTCTTCGAAGGATGGCTGGGCTTCCTCGGTAACTCCGCTAAGCTCTAATTTTCCATCCAGCAGATTCTCTTCCGGATCATACCAGGACCAGGAGAAGATCTGGGACTTCACAGCCGGTATCACTGTTCCACCTGGAACTGTCGTATCTTCCATATCCGATGGTGTACTGACGGAAGGTGCATTCTCCGCTTTGTCAGCAGAATCTTTCTGATCGTTGGTTTCTTCATCATCCGGCCCGGTTTCAGAATCGTCCTCGTTCGTACCGGAAGACACGGCTGTATTCCGTATGCATCCGCTTTCTACAGTGCAGACGTGGGTACATTCCGTCGGCTCTTCTCCTATCTGGGACGAGGTCGCTTCCTCATCCGGCTCGCCGTAGCACTCCTCGGTATGCACGTGGACACATTTTTTTCTCTCCGTCTTCTGCGGCATATCCGCCCATACTGTATTTCCAAATAATGTCGATACTGCCAATGTCATTGTCAGACACACCGCTGCCGCCCTTCGTATACCTTTCATTCTCCCATCTCCTCTCTGTTTACCTTTCATCTCTTTTGACGCCCATGAAGATTCATTCTCATAATGTTATTATTAAACAATTTTCAAAAAATGTCAATAAACCGTACACAATATATGTTTAATACCGTTATTTATATAATTTCCCGATTTTCATTGTGAATTTCGTTACCTGCTATCTCCATCCCGCCCCAGATACTCCCACACAAACCGCGATACTTCCGCCTTTTTATGGTATCTCTCCCGCACCGCATATACATGCAGCCGGGTCTTTGCACGCGTCATTGCCACATAGAACAGACGTCGTTCTTCCTCCATATCCTCGTCCAGCATCGCGCGGCTGTGCGGCGTGATGCCCTCATTGGCATCGAGAATATAGACAATGGGAAATTCCAGCCCCTTGGCACTGTGCATCGTCGCGAGCGTGATCGCATCCGTCTCCGTCCGCCGCTGCGCCGCCTGCCGGAGCAGTTCCTCCTTGTACGCGTCGATGTGTGCAAACCACTCGTCAAAGGTCTTGAAACCCGCCGCACTTTCTTTTAATTCGTCGGCAGTCTCTAAAAGTTCCTCCGGCCGCATCCGCCGGAATGCCGCATACTCGATCAGATATTCATCGTATCCCATGCCCTGGCGGATATAATTGACGGCTGCCAGCGGTGACATCCGGGCGATGGCCCGCAGATCCCCTTCCAGACTCTCGATCCGCTCGGCAATCCAGTCTTTCTCCGCATAGAATGCCTTCATCTTCTCGAACGAAACCGTCTCGTCCGGCATCGCATCCCGGCTGATGTAACGCTTCGGACGGTTGATGACCTGCAAAATATCTTCCCGCGCCCGGCTTCCCATGGCAATTCGGATATAGGTCAGGATATTCCGCGAAATCCAGTGTTCATAGAGGTTCGGCACCGTATCCCTTGTCCGAAAGGGAAGGTTGTATTCCATCAGCTTTTCCATCAGAAAACGAGGACCAGCATTGGTCCGGTATAAAACTGCGATATCCCCCGGCCGCACTCCCGACTGCAGATACAGCTGTATCTCCCTGGCAATGGCCAGATTTTCTTCCCCCGGATCCTGCCAGAGCTTCGTGATCACGTTCTTCCCATGCCGTCCCGTTGTATGGATGGCCTTTGAAAAACGTTTCTGGTTTTCTCCGATCAGCCGCAATGCCGGTGCCACGATCTCCTCGGTACTGCGGTAATTCATATCCAGAAGAATCCGTCCGGCACCCGGATAATCCCGCTCAAACCCCAGCATAACCTCCGGTTTGGCCCCACGAAACCGGTAAATCGACTGATCATCATCGCCCACGATAAAAAGATTATCTTCCGGCTTGGCTAACATCCGCACGATCTCATATTGAAGCCGGTTGATGTCCTGAAACTCATCAATCAGGATGTACCGATACCTCCTCTGCCAGGCAGACAGGATATCTTTTCTTTCCGTAAAAAGTTCCAGACACAGCACCATCATGTCATCGAAATCGATGAGTCCGGCCCGGCGCATTTTCTCTTCATAGCCTGCATAGAGCTGACGGAAAACTGCATCCGGACAGTTTTTGGAATAGTAATGTTCCAGTGCAATCCTCTCTCCCTTGACAGAGCTTATCTCACTTAAAATGGAGGCTGCAAACTCATTTTCATCCTCCGGCTCCAGACCTCCGGTCTGAGCCAGCTCCCGGACAAACTGCATCTGCTGCTCTTCCCGGACAATATTGTCAGCGGTATATCGGTATGCCAGCTTTAAGATCCTAAAAAAGATCGAATGAAAAGTACCGAAGGTGACTCTGGATCCGCCGCCGGTCAATGCTTCATACCGCTCCCGCATCTCCTCGGCTGCTGCCCGGGTAAAGGTAATCACAAGAATATCCCCCGGATCGATTCCGTACTCCTTCGTCAGATACTGGACCCGATGGGTGATCACCGTTGTTTTCCCTGATCCCGGTCCCGCCAGAACCATCATGGGACCATCTTTATGCATGATTGCCTGTGTCTGTGCTTTACTGAATGCCATTTCCTGTTTCCTTACTCCACAATTCAAGAATATCTCGGCATATTTGCTTCGAAATTCGCATTTTGACGTGCAAGACATACTTCTGCCGCGCATCTGAAGCAAATCTGTCAAGTACAAATGTAAGAAAAGTGCGCCTTGGAATGTATTTTTCACAAAGCGCACCTTTTCACTGCTTTTCATGCATCTACGATACATGAAAAGCAGTTGTTTATTTACTACCTACTGATTTAATCTGAGATTCAAGTCGAACGTCCGTGAGACTTGGCGCGTGATTCTGGTCAGCAAAGCTGACATATTCCTATCAGAATCACTGCGCATCCTCGCGGAGCATTTATCTCAGTCGGAGAATGGACTCCCACTGAGACAAATTTGCTATTACTCACCACCTGAAGATGTGGGAGTCTTCTCGACTGAGATAAAAACTTGCTTCAAGTCAAACATCGACGGTTACGACAGCCTACTGCTGTGCCTCCAGAAGTTCAATCCCCTTCTTGATACGGCGGATCGACTCTTCCTTGCCAAGCACTTCCATGATCTCGGTCGCGCCTGCCGGCGTCATCTGCTTGCCGGATACAGCGGTACGGATCGGCCACATTACAAAGCCGGTCTTAACGCCCTCTTTGGATACATACTCGGACAGCGCCGCGTACAGGGCGTCGTTGGAGTAATCTTCCTGTGCTTCCAGAATCGGCAGAACATCTTTTAATACCTTTAAGGATGTCTCCAGATTGGTCTTCATCTTCTTGTGAACATACATCTGCGGATCATACTCCGGCAGTGTCTCAAAGAAATCGATGTGTCCCTCGATATCCGGGAAAATCTCGATTCTCGTCTTAACCATCGCCGCGATCTTCTTCAGATCCAGATCCTTGGTGATTACTTTCTTGATGTACGGCTCTGCCATCTCATAGAACTTATCAAAATCCATCGCCTTGATGTACTCGCCGTTCATCCATTTCAGTTTTACCATATCGAAAACAGCCGGAGATTTGCTGATATTCTTGTAGTTGAACTCTTTTACCAGCTCGTCTAAGGAGAAAATCTCCTGATTATTTTCCGGTGACCAGCCAAGCAGGGCAACGAAGTTGACAACTGCCTCGGAAATGAAGCCCTGATCGATCAGATCCTGATAGGAAGAATGACCGCTTCGCTTGCTCAGCTTCTTGTGCTCCTCGTTCGTGATGGTCGGGCAGTGCACATAAACCGGAACCTTCCATCCGAATGCGTCGTACAGACGGTTGTACTTCGGTGAAGAAGACAGGTACTCGTTACCGCGGACTACATGGGTGATCTGCTGTAAATGATCGTCCACCACATTTGCGAAGTTGTAGGTCGGGAATCCATCCGATTTGATTAAAACCATATCGTCAAGCTCGGAGTTATCTACGGAAATATCCCCGTAAATCTCATCGTGGAAGGTAGTCTTTCCCTCGGTCGGGTTGTTCTGACGGATGACAAACGGCTTTCCTGCCTTTAAGTTTGCCTCTACCTCTTCCTTGGAAAGGTGCAGGCAGTGCTTATCATAGGTCATGATCTCTTCGCCGTTTACTTCTCTCTTTAAGCTGTTTAAGCGTTCCTGATCGCAGAAACAGTAATAAGCTTCGCCTTTATCGATCAGCTTCTTAGCATATTCCATGTAGATGCCCTGTTTCTGACGGTCGCTCTGTACATACGGGCCAACCGGACCGCCGATGTCCGGACCTTCGTCATGTTTCAGTCCGGTATCGCGCATCGTATTGTAAATGATCTCGGTCGCGCCTTCAACGAAACGCTCCTGATCGGTATCCTCGATTCGCAGGATAAAATCGCCGCCCTCATGTTTTGCAATCAGGTATGCGTATAATGCAGTTCTTAAGTTTCCTACATGCATTTTGCCTGTCGGGCTCGGTGCGTATCTGGTTCTGATCTTTGTCATACTTTTCACACGGCTGTCTGGAAGCTTATGTTCCAAACAGTTTTTCCTTTCCTAGAAATAATTAAAATATTGGAATTACAAAATAAAGTAACTGTTCCGTAGGTCTGCGCATTTACTGCGCTGACCGTACGAAAACATGGGCCAGCAGGCAGGTAATTTATATCACGCCCTCATATTCAGCAGATGGCACGCCAGCTGGAAATAAATCATCAGGCTGCACGCATCCACGATCGTCGTGATCATCGGCGACGCCATGATCGCCGGGTCGAGATGGATCGTCTTCGCCGCAATCGGAAGCACACATCCGATCGTCTTCGCGATGATAACCGTGCAGAACAGGCTGATAACTACCGTCAGGCAGATGAGTACCTGCCCCGGATACTGGATCATCAGGCGCACGAAATTGACAAGCGCCAGAGAAAGTCCACAGAGCATTCCCACGCGGATTTCTTTCCACATAACTTTCAGAATATCCGCCGGTTCTACCTCGCCGACCGCCATACCACGGATGATCATCGTGCTCGCCTGGCTGCCGGAGTTTCCGCCCGTATCCATCAGCATCGGAATAAACGTAACCAAAAGCGGAATTACCGAAAAGGCATTCTCATATTTTAACAAAATACCGCCGGTCACCATACTGCTCAACATCAGGATCATCAGCCACGGAATACGGTTTCTCGCGAGCTGGAACACGCCCGTCTTCAGGTACGGCTTCTCACTCGGCAGCATCGCCGCCATCTTCTCGAAGTCCTCCGTCGCCTCCTGCTCCATGACATCCATGACATCATCGACCGTGATGATGCCGACCAGACGGTCTTCACCGTCCACAACCGGTAAACTCAAGAGGTTGTACTCATTGAACGTCTCCACGACCTTTTCCTGGTCTTCCGTCGTATACGCCTTGATCACATGCGGATCCATGATATCGCCCATGAGCGCCGCATAATCATTCATCAGAAGATCCTTGACCGTCACAACGCCCTCTAAGCGGCGTTTTTCATCCATGACGTAGCAGGTGTAAATCGTCTCCTTGTCCACGCCATATTTCCGGATATAATCAAATGCCTGCTCTACCGTCATATTTTTCTTGAGTCCCACGTACTCCGCCGTCATGACGCTTCCGGCGCTGTTTTCCGGGTAATTGAGGAACTGGTTGATCAGTTTTCTCGTATCCGGGCTGGAGTTCTGAAGTACGCGCCGCACGATCGTCGCCGGCAGCTCCTCCAGCATATCGACCGCATCATCGACATACAGGTCGTCAATGATGGCACGCAGCTCATTATCCGTGATACTGGTAATGATGTGCTGCTGCTGTTCGACTTCCAGACAGGCAAATACCTCCGATGCCAGCTCTTTCGGCAGCATACGGAATACAACGACCGTCTTTTCTGAATCCAATTCTTCGATAAATGAGGCAATATCCACCTCATTCATCTCGACCAGCTGGCTTTTCAGCTCCCGGTACTTCTTCCCGGTCAGCAGAGCCAGCAGCTCTTCTTTCTTCTCTTCTTCTAACATTCCCGTCTCCTTCCAAAATATTGTCATTTTGGAAATCGGACAGGCTGCTCCCTTCCTGCTCCTGCACACAGGCAGAATGCCGGAAACTTATCCACAGATGCGGCAGTGTACACAAGGAATCCGCTGTTTGCAGCTGTATTCCTGCAAATGCATGTGTACGCTGCCTTCGGTTCTGGGTAGCTGCCGTCTGATTCCGCCTTATGACTCCGGCTTTCCATTGTGTTCACTCCTCTCCTGATTTTCTCGCATGAAAACATCCGGCAGATTGATGCTCGATACCGGATGTCTCTTTTTATTATAATAATTGAATGAAAAAATAGCAATCTTTTTATCGAAGTTATCCAAAAAAACGTTGTTAAAAAGTAATTGTTCACGGGTAGACACTTTGGGAACCGAAAATGCCGCTCAGATACCACCACGGCGGCAGCAGCTTTCGCACACCCGCGGCTCCCGTCCAAAAGACCGAAGCGTCAAAAAAGATCGGACAGAGCAGGAGGCTCGCAAGGATAAACACCGGAATCAGCGCCGCCAGAAATCCCGGCTTCCGGCAGACTGCCAGGCATACAAAG
>OBJE01001277.1_pt1 | contig 14077 bp, 8 predicted proteins | sample 1519681 | NCBI WGS metagenome assembly OBJE01 (sample SAMEA3888898, study PRJEB22519) | human gut metagenome | biome: human gut; feature: human-associated habitat; material: faeces | place: Denmark | collected 2011 | reverse complement strand
CGGTAATAGGCCATAATCTGTGCAATGGCTGTCGCCACGCAGCCGGAATACCCATTGCTGCAATAGTCTCCGTAGGGAGATCTTTGCCCCCACCTGACCGGAATAAGCGGGTCGCAGGAGCGGGATTCATTGACCTCCACCGTCTTGAATTTAGGCGTAGTGCGTATCGTGTCGAACTTCGGCGGCTTTATCACGGCCAGACTTTGCGCCATGGCGTCCATATAGAAATCGAAATTCTCCACGCCGGTCGGTTCGCCGTAGGTGTAGTTTCCCTTTTCGGCGACAGCCAGCACAGGATCGACGGCGCGGTTGGCGGCAATGACCGAAAATCCGTCGTTGTTCTCAAAATTGAAAACATACATCAAAGTGTCGCTCCCGGCGCCGCTGCGCGTGGACGGGGTAGTGACGCATTGGCCGCGTTCGCTGCGGATCGAACGGGCTGTGGCCGAGCGGGTCTGGCCCCGGTCGACAAGGGCGATGCTCTTCCGGGCAAGGGAAAGGGCCTCTTCATAACTGCGCGTCGGCAAGAGCACAGTAGGCCGAGCGGGCTGTTCCGGTGCGACGGCGGACGATTCGTCGTCGATTTTCGCACACGAAACGACACAAATCAAAGCAAGGGCAACCAATACGGAGGTCCCCGCCTGTTTCATTGTACTTGTTTTCTCCATGGCATCATCATTTAATCTGTTAGCACATATGTTGTTCACCCAGAGCGATTTGGCGGAAAACAACCGCGAAAGGCCATCATGCGGAGATACAGTCACATACAAATATCGATAAAATTTTTAGTATATACAAGCATTTTACCGAAAATTTAAAAAAAAATCTGCAATTTATAAAGATTCCATTTCCGCTGCCGGAGACCTGAAAAAAAGCAGGTTGACGGAGATCGCTCTCGTCAACCTGCTCAATCCGGCCCGGGACCGGTTTACCGCGGTCCGTGGAACATCCCCGGAGGAGGTCCGCCCGGCCCGCCGGGTCCCATGCGGCGGGAACCGGAGGAGGACTCGACACCGTCGTAATCCTTTATATTGCGCGAACCCTTCTTGCCGAAACGGCGCAGGTTGTAGTTGAACTGCACCATATAGTAGCGGCCGATGACGCTGTTGGTCGAGTTCTGCGTGTAGCCCGAACCCGTCGAGCGCGAGAAGGCCCGGTTCTGGTTGAAGAGGTCGTTGACGCCGACCATCACTTCGCCGCGCTTGTTCCTGAAGACCTTCTTGCCCAGCCAGACGTTGCACAGGAGGTAATCCTCCGAGTAATCGTTCGTGAAGCCGATATACTGCGAGTAGGCCGCGCTCGCCGTGAAGGTGAAGCCCAGCGGGAAGACCACCTTCAGGTTGCCCTGCGCCGTGTGGTTGAAATAGCGGTTCTTCGACTTGTCCGCGTTCAGCGAGTTGGTGGCCTCGTTGTAGGTGCCGTTCCACGAGAGGGTGAAGTCCACGTTCTCCGAAATGTTGCTGCCCAGCACGGCCCGGAAGTCGTATCCCATATTCTTGGTGTCGTTGCGCTCGCCGCCCGAAATCATACCCGTCGCCGAGTCCACCGTACCGCCCAGCATGCTGGGGGTCTTGGTGTAGATGACGCCCGCCATGACGTTGAAATTCGATTTGAGGAACCCGATCGGCAGGCCGTAGCTCAAGTGCGTCCGCAACTGCCAGTAACCGTCGAGATTCTCGGTCGTCGAGTAGAAATTGGGCGAATAGGCCTGTCCGTCGATGGTGATGTCACCGGGTCTTTGCACCAGATGCTGGGCCGTGTAATCCAGCGTCGTGTTCATCGAGAACATCCACATGAAGGTCTGGCCCTTTTCGACGTTGGAGTTGGTGTAGTGGAAATTCACCCGGTGCGAGTAGGTCGGCTTCAGGTTCGGATTACCGTGGCTGATGTTCTGGGCGTCCGATACGTCGTAAACGCTTTGCAGGTCGGTGATCGACGGGCTGTCGGTGTAGGACGAGACGAAGAGCCGCAGCGAGTTCTCGCGGTTGATGTTCAGCTGGCCCATCATAAAATAGGTCACGTTGTTGTAGGCGTGCTTGATCTTCTCGGCATCGTCGCGCACGATCTGTCCGTCGAGGGCCGAACGCTGGTAGTAGACGTTGGCGATGAACGTGTTGCGCTCTTTCGAAAAACGGAATCCGGGACCTACGCTCTGCGTCAGGTAGCCGCTCTCGTAGGAGTTCGACAGCAGGGGATTAAGCACGCCGCCCGTGAAGGTGTCGTCGTCGGTAACGAACGATCGCTTGTCGCGCTCCTGCGAATTGTAGGAAATCCGGTACTGGAGGCTCACCTGCGCGTATTTGGCCACCGGCTCGGTGTAGGTGAAACTGCCGCGCAGGCTGTACGACGACGAGGGGGCCTCGGAGCGCAGGTAGCGCAGGTCGGTGTAGTCAGCGGGATCCCATGCGAGGGGATCGTCGCCTGCGCCGGGACGAACGTCCGAAATGGGCTTGACGTTCGACCACGAATTCGAATTGTTCGTGTTGTCCGAGTAGCTGAACGACCCGTCGAGGGTGATCGTACGGCCATCCTTGCCCAGTTTGGTGCGGTAGACGGCGCTTGTACCTACGTTGTAGCCGTGGCGCAGGGCGTCGCTGAAATTGTCCGTGCGGCTGTAACCGCTCTCTCCGTATTGCCAGCCCAGCGTCTCGCTCCACGGGTCGTTGGACTGGTAGCTGAAACGCGGACGGATCATCAGGTTCTGATTCTCCGAAATCTTCCACTCCAGACGGGCGTTGAACCGGTGGTTGTAGCCCTTCGTGTCGGAATAGCCGTTGGTCGACAGCGTATCGGGGATCATCGGGGCCTCGTACCATTTCTCCACCGTCGAACGGTTCTCGGTATTGGTGTTGTTGAAGAAATAGCTGCCCTGGAACGTCACCTGATTGCGCTTGCCCCACGTATCGGAGTAGTTGACGCCGATGGCGTTCACCGACGCCACGCCGCTCTGCGGGCGCACCATGTAATTGCCCATGCCGCCGCGACGTCCGCCACCGCCGCCCGAGACGCCCAGAATGTCCTCGAACGAGAAATTCTGCTGGTTGACGTTGTTGAACAGGCCGATGAATGAAATACGGCTGTCGCCGCTGAACACGTTGGCATTGCCGCCGGCGATGTATTTGAACTTGTCTTCGGTCTCGGTGTCGGCGTCGTAGCCGAATCCGGCGTAGAGCTTGCCGAACTGGCCCTGCCGCATGCCCGGACGGGTGACGATATTGAGCGCCTTGTAGCCCTCGCCGTCGTCCATGCCCGAAAATTCGGCCGCGTCGGAGAGTTTGTTGTAGACCTCCACGCGGTCGACGGCCTCGGCCGGAAGCGACTTGATGGCCGTGGTGACATCCTCGCCGAAGAACTCCTTGCCGTCGACGAAGACCTTCTTGACCGTCTCGCCCTGCGCCTCGACCGTGCCGTCGGTGACGGTGATGCCGGGCATCTTCTTCAGCAGCCCTTCGACATCGGCGTCGGCCACGACCTTGAACGCTCCGGCATTGTAGCTCACCGTGTCGCCCTTCTGCGAGGTGCGCAGCGCCTTGGCCTCCTTGACGACCGTTTCGATCTGCACGCCCGGCTTGAGTTTCAGCAGTCCGAGGCTGACCTTCGAAGCCGAGACCCGGAAGGTCGTGTCGAGGTTGTTATAGCCCAGGAAAGCCACCGAAAGCGAATATTCGCCGTAGGCGAGCGACGGAATAGACACCGCGCCCTTGAAGGCCGAGGTGAAATACTGTTTCTTCTCCGGGGTTTTCACAGGCGTGAGCGTCAGCACCGCTCCGACGACGCTCTCCCCAGTGTCGGCGTCGACGACCGTGGCTGTGACGCCGCCCCTCTGGGCGAATGCCGCGGCGGCGAAAAGCGTCAGCAGGGTAGTCAGTAGTGTTCGTTTCATATCTTCTGTTTGTGTGTATCTCTTTTTCGGCGGCGAACCGGCTGAAAACGCGCGTCCGCTCCGCCCGCCCATGAAGCGGGCTTCTCAAACCCGGGCGCAGAACCGGCCCGATAGCGTTTCCCGTCCCATCCGCCCGTAAGTCGGGCTTCTTAAGCCCGGCGCAGAACCGGCCCGATAGCGTTTCCCGTCCCATCCGCCCGTAAATCGGGCTTCTTAAGCCCGGGCGGCGTTGAAAACGGGCGTAAAGTTAATTCTTTTTATGCTTGTTTTGCGCCCCGCACGGGGCGAATCGGCAAAAAAAGGGCGTCAGTCGACCAAACCGACGCCCCGGCCGTAACAAGCCTCAAGAGACCTAACCTCACTCCTTTCCCTTCTTGTCCTTCTTCGGACAGGGCTTGTCACAGCACTCCTTGCCGCCTCCGCGACGGTCGCCTTTTTTCATCATCTGGGGACCATGACCGCGCTGGCCGGGCCGCGGAGCCTGCATCTGCGACCACTGCACGAACTGTTCGGTCGTCAGGATCGACTTCATCTTTTCGGCCTCGGCCTTGCGCGCCTCCCGCATCTTCTCGCGCATGGCCTGCATCTCCTTGATCTGCTGGAAATTCAGGTTGTAAACCTCCTTGGCCTGCGCATCGGTGAGCTTCAGCTCCTTCTGCATGCGTTCGGTCATGCGCTGCGCCATCTGTTCCACGGTCGGACGCTCCTTGGGAGCGGCGGCCGGCTTGGCCTCCTGTGCGAAAGCGCCCGTTCCCGCCATCAGGCAGAGGGCTGCGGCAACTGCAAAAATCCTCTTTTTCATAATTTTTCGAATTTGGTTGTGCATCACTTTTTTTGTTTTCCGGCAATCCGGTTTCCCGGAGTTCCTGATGCAAAGGTAACGCCAAAACGAAAACCCGGAGCCAGGCCCCGGGTAAAACGGCAGAACGGCGGGGTCAACCGCCTATTCGACAGGGTGAAGCGACCGCAGCCACGCCTTGAATTCGGGAACGCGGGCTTTGGAAATGACAATCCGCTCGGGCGTTTCGACAGTGAGGTGCAGCGTGAGACGGCTCCCGAACCACACGGCGATCTCCTTCACGGCCTGCCGCGCGACGATGAACTGGCGGTTGGCCCGGAAGAATTCGGACTCGGGAAGCAGTCCCTGCAACGCTTCGAGGGTCTTGTCCAGCGGGTAGGCCGCGCCGTCGAAACCGTAGGCCGTGACCTTCTCGTTCGACGTGTAGCAGTAGGCGATCCTGCTGCGGTGCAGCGGGATGATTTTGTCGCGCACGTGCACCAGGAAAACCTCCTCGCGGCGGCTGGCGGCCAGCGTGCGGACCCGCGAACCGTAATCGCTGCGCTCGACCGACGTGAGGCGGTGCAGCTTGGCCAGCGCACGGCCGACATCCGAAGCGTTGAGCGGCTTGAGCAGGTAGTCGATGCTGTTGACCTTGAAAGCTTCGAGTGCATACTGGTCGTAGGCCGTCGTGAAGATCACCGGGGCTGCGATCTCCACGGCGTCGAAGATGCGGAACGAATCGCCGTCGGCCAGGTGGATGTCCATGAACAGCAGGTCGGGGTGGGGATTCGAACGGAGCCATTCGACGCTCTCCTCGACGCTCTCGAGCGTCGCCACGATCTCCACGTCGGGAGCCGTCTGCCGCAGAATCGCCGCGAGGTTGCGCGCGGCGGCGGTTTCGTCTTCGATAATCAGGGCTTTCATCATACGGAGGGATTTTGCAGCGGCATGCGCACGGAGAAGGTGGCGCCGTCGTCGACGATTTCGATGTCGCTGCCCGTGATCAGATTCCAGCGGTTGCGCAGGTTCTCCAGCCCGATGCCGGTCGAAGGTTCGGGTTCGAGTTTGGGAACCTTGGGGTTCGACACCACGAGCAGCCCCTCTTCGGTGCGGACCGAGATGTGGAACGGCTTGGTGCGGGTGATCGAATTGTGCTTGACGGCATTGTCGATCAGCGGTTGCAGCGAGAAGGCCGGGAGTTTCCACCCGAGGTATTTCTCGTCGACGTCGATGTCGAAAAAGAGCTTGTCGGCGTAGCGTATCTTGAAAAGGTAGCTGTAAGCCTCCAGGAATTTCAGCTCCTCGTCGAGGGTCATCAGCATGCTCTGGCCGTTCTGGATGATGTAGCGGAACGTGTACGAAAGCTGGTCGATGTAGGTCAGGGCCTTCTGGTCGTGCTTCTCGCGCACGAGCATCGCCAGCGAGTTGAGCGAGTTGAAGAAGAAATGGGGGTTGATCTGCCCGACGAGCATGTTGTAACGCGTGGTGAGGTTTTCGTTCTTGAGCCGCTCGTTCTCGACGACGACGGCCTGCCGCTGGGAAATCAGCACGTAGATGCGCCCGTAGAGCATCGACGCCACCACGGCGAACGAGCATTTGAGCAGCAGCATGTAGTCGAACATCCGCCCGCTCATAAAGTTCAGCCCGATGCGCCCCGTGTGCCACTCCGTGACGGGAGCCACGCAGTAGAGCGCGGCCGCCGCGACGCAGCACCACAGGCAGCGGCGCACGAAGCGCGACATGGAGTAGTTGCGCCTGACGGAGGTGAGGATCGAGAGCATGACGAACGACACGACGAGGTAGTAGAACAGTTGCAGGAGCAGTTCCGTCATCTTCGAAGGCCCGTTGTAAAGTTTGCTGTAATCGAACTCCGCGCCGTTGCGCGTGCGGATTTCCGCCAGCATCGGATGCGCCTTCTCGGAGCGCGGCGGCATCAGGTCCGCGACGATCCGGTCGCCGGGCGCGATCTCCAGCCACCGCATGCGCCGCGTGGGCACGTAGACGCTGTCGCCGTTCTCGTAAACCAGGTACCCGTAGCCGTCGGGGTGGACCGAAAGCACGCCCTCGTCGGGCCGTTCGACGGCTCTCTGGTCGGAAGGGCGGGGCTGGCTGTCGCTGTTCAGGTCCACGAGCATCAGCAGCACGTAGGAGAAATTGACCACCAGGCTGATCGCCACGGCAACCAACAGATTGAGCACCAGATCGGCGTATTTCGATTGCAGTTTCATATAGGGTAGTTATCGCTCTAACTAAAAATTACCGGATTTCGCTTCGGGCGGTCGTAGCCGCCGCCTACGGCGGCTCGGGTCTCTTCCGGGGAGGATCCGGAGCGAGACGGGCCTGCGAACGCGGTTTCCGGCCGCGTCCTGCCGTGCCGCACGGAAACCGGTCACTCTTCCGGCTCGCCGTACCAGGAGGCGTACAGCATATAGTCGTGGGCCGTGCGGCGGATGATCTCCTCGCGCTGCTCCGCAGTCACCTCCTTGACCTTTTTGGCCGGGACGCCCGCATAGACCGAGTTGGGTTCCAGCTGCGCGTTCGAGAGCACCAGCGCGTTGGCCGCGATGATGCACCCCGAGGGGATGCGGGCGTTGTCCAGAAGGGTGGCGCCCATGCCGATCAGGCAGTTGTCACCGATCACCGCGCCGTGGATGATGGCGTTGTGGCCCACCGAGACGTCGTTGCCGATGATCGTCTGCGAAGGGTGCTTCGCCTTGTCGTAGATGGTGTGGAGCACCACGCCGTCCTGGATGTTCGTGCGGTCGCCGATGACGATCCGGTTCACGTCGCCCCGCAGCACGGCGTTGTACCAGATCGAGCAGTCGCGGCCGATGGTCACGTCGCCCAGAATGACGGCCGTTTCGGCCAGAAAGGTGTTCTCTCCGATCACAGGCTCATGCCCGCGGACTTTTCGTATAAGCGCCATATCTGAATTTCTGATTTTTAATTCTTAATTTCTCTTGGCTTCCTGCCACAGCTCCTCCATCGCGCCGAGCGACATCTCGTGAAGCGTATGTCCTTTTGCCGCAGCGCGTTCCTCCATGTAATTGAAGCGTTGGATGAACTTCTTGTTCGTGCGTTCCAGCGCCGATTCGGGGTCCACGCCATAGAGGCGGCAGGCGTTGACGAGCGCGAACAGCAGGTCGCCGAATTCGCCTTCGAGGTCGGTCTTGCTGCCCGATTTCATTTCGGCTTCCACTTCGCCCAGCTCCTCGCGGACCTTGTCCCAGACATCCTCCTTCTGCTCCCAGTCGAAACCCGCCCCGGCGGCCTTTTCGCCCATGCGGTAGGCCTTGACCATCGCCGGGAGCGAGCGCGGAACACCGCCCAGCGTGCCGCTCCGGCGGTTCTTCTTGCGGAGTTTCAGCGCCTCCCAGTTCTCCTTGACCTGGTCGGGCGTGTTGGCGTGAATGTCGCCGTAGACGTGAGGGTGGCGGTAGATCAGCTTGTCGCACAGCGCGTCGGCCACGTCGCCGAAATCGAATGCGCCCTCTTCCTCGCCCAGTTTCGAATAGAACACCACGTGCAGCAGCAGGTCGCCCAACTCCTCCTTGATCCCCTCCATATTGTGGTCGGTGATGGCATCGGCCAGTTCGTAAGTCTCCTCGATGGTGTTGCTGCGCAGCGAGTCGAATGTCTGCTCGCGGTCCCAGGGGCACTCGCGGCGCAGGGTGTTCATCACCTCCAAAAGACGGGCCGTGGCCTTCAGACGTTTATCTTCCATGTCGCAAATTATTTTTTCACACCGGGCGCAGAAGCGGAATCTGTCCGTGATTCGCCGCCGTCCGCCCGCTAAAACCGTGGTTTTACTCCGGCAAAGGTAGCACATTCGGCGGAAAAAAAGTAACTTTGCGGGAAACAAAATCCTCACGTCGCATGAAATTACGACTTCTGATCCTCTTGACAACAGCCCTTTGCGGCCTGTGCACCGCCGCGGCGCAACCCGCCCCGGAAAAAACGACGCCCCGCGAAGGGATCTTCACGTTCGGTCCCGGAACGACAATCTCCGCCGACCGCGAACTGGCCCCCCTGGCCGAATACGCCGCCGAATACCTCGGGTGCGGGGTCCGCAACGGCATGGCGGGGGAAGGCTCCGTCGTGCTGACGCTCGACGCCCCGGACGGGGAGCCGTCGGAGGCTTACACCCTCGACATCACGCCCGACCACATCCAGATCGGAAGTTCCACCTGCGGCGGGGTTTTCAACGGACTGCAACAACTGTTCCGGCTGCTGCCGCCCGAAGTCTACGCCCGCAGGGGGATCGCCCCGGGAACCGGCATCGCCTGCGTCAGGATCGAGGACAAGCCGCGGTTCGGCTATCGGGGGATGATGCTCGACGTGGCGCGGACGTGGATCGGAATGGATGAAGTGAAACGTTATATAGACCTGTTTTCCTACCACAATATCAACAAATTGCATCTTCATCTTTCGGACGACGAGGGGTGGCGCATCGAGATCCTTTCGCACCCTGAGCTGACCGAGATCGGCGGCTTCCGCGGCGGCGACTCGCCCGTGAGGCCCGTATACGGCAAGTGGTCAGAGAAATACGGAGGTTACTTCAAGCAAAGCGAGATGCGCGAGCTGATCCGTTACGCCGCCCTGCGGAATATCGAGATCATTCCCGAAATCGACCTGCCGGGCCACAGCCGCAACATCGCGTCGGTGCATCCCGAAATCCGCTGCAACTATCCGCCCGACACCGTGTCGACCAACGGTTACGACTACCGTTCGGCATGGTGCGTGGCCCGGGAGGAGAATTACGCGCTGCTGGGCGACATTCTGGGCGAACTGTGCGAGCTGTTCCCCTCGGAGTACATCCACGTGGGCGGCGACGAGGTCGACATGTCGCAGTGGGAGCGGTGTCCCGACTGCCGGGCGCTGATGAAACGGGAGGGGATGACCGACCCGCACCGGCTGGAGGACCTCTTCATGGAGCGCATGGCCGCAATCCTCCGTTCGCACGGCAAACGGCCCGCCGTGTGGAACGAGGCCGTGCGCACGGGAGCCTTCGCCCGGGAGTGCCGCGTGCACGGCTGGGAGAGCGTCAAGGCCTGTCTCGACGCCACGGCGAAGGGTTACCGCACCGTCGTGATGCCGGGCCAGTACTTCTATTTCGACATGCGCCAGTCGCCCCGCGAGGACGGGCACGACTGGGCGGCGATCTTCGACGCCAAAAAGGTCTACGGCTTCGGCTTCACGGAGTTCAGCCCCGAACAGATGCGCAACGTCGAGGGGTTGCAGGGGGCGTTTTTCAGCGAAGCCTACGTCTCGCACGAGCCGGAAAAGCCCGACTACCTCGACTACATGCTCTTTCCGCGCGTCTGCGCCCTCGCACGCATCGCCTGGAGCGGCAACGCCGAAGGGTGGGACGCCTATTACGAGGAGTTGAAAGGAAAACATTACGACCGGATGGCGGCCATGGGCATCCGGTTCCGGCTCTTCCCGCCGAAGGTCGGCTACGGCGACGGCGCGTTCACCGCTTCGGCGGACGACGGCTCCGCGATTTACTACCTTATGGACGGCTCTCCGGAAGAACACCCTTACACGGCTCCGGTCCGCACCGGGAAACCGCATCTCTACCGCTTCTATTCGCGCTACGGCACCGCCCGCAGCCCCTACGTGGCCGACAAGTCCCGCTGGCGGACCATTACGCCCGCCGTGGCGATCACGACCTCGATGGGCGAGAGCGCGAAGTTCCCCTATGCCAACGCCGAGAGCTACAAGGGCCTTTCGCGTACGCGCCGCGCCTGCCGGCAGCAGGATTGGATACGCTACACGTTCAGCGAGCCGGTGAGGTGCCGCGAAATGTATTTGCAGACGGGAAACCGCCAGCTGCCGAAGACGATCGTGACGACGGGTTACGCCGAAGTGTCGTACGACGGCGCGACGTTCGAGCGGGCGGGAGAGTTGGAGATGGGAAGCATCACGCTGCGCCCCGGGCGTCCGGTGAAGGCCGTGCGGATCGTCTCGACCTGCGACGACAACGGCACGCCCTACGTCACAATCCAGCCGCCGCAGGTGAAACCGGCGCTGTAAGCGTCAGTTCCGGGCTGCGGTTTTGAAGGCGAAGCGGAAAAAGAGGTATTGCGCGAGGTAGTAGGTGGTCATAACGATCCAGGTCCGGGCCGGAACCGGTCCGATGAAGCGGTTCCAGGCGATCACCGCGTCGGAAAAGACGAACAGCAGGGCCGCACACCTGAATCCGGCGGCGCATGCCCCGTCGTACTGGAGCGCGCTATAAAGCATTGCGGCGATGACCAGCCCGTAGACGGCGACGCCGATGCGTTCGGCCGGAAACGGGGCCTCGGGGACGATGGCGGCGAAAAGGAAGACGAGCAGCGGGACGGTGACGGCCAGCGAAACCGCACGGAGCCTGCGCCGCGCCCGGGGCAGGAACCAGCACACATAGGCGACATGCGCCAGCGCGAAGAAGGCCATCTGGGGAATGAACAGCCCCCTGGCGCCCACGGCATCCCCGGCGGCGGAAAACAGGAAGGCGAACCCGAACGGGAGCAGTTCCCGGCGCCGCGACAGGAAGGTCGCCAGGGACAGCAGCAGGACGGGCCAGGCGACCTTATAGGGAAGCGCGGCGGCTTTGGTAAAGAACAGCACGGCTCCCGCAACGAAGAACAGGGTCGTCCACGCAAATATTCTGGAAAATCGTCGCATCGGCGTATTTTAAGGAAGACCGCCCGGCTCCGATGGGGCCGGGCGGTCTTTCGGTTGCTGAAATTTCGTCAGGCCCGGACCTGCGCGCCGCATTTCTGCTCGAACTGCCGGGTGAGGTTCGCCATCACACGCTCGATGGTCCGCTCGTCCAGCGTACGGGTCTTGTCCTCCAGAATGAAGCTCAAAGCGTAGGATTTCTTGCCCTCGGGAAGCTTGTCGCCCTCGTAGACATCGAACAGCGAGACGCTTTTCAGCAGCTTGCGCTCGGCGGCGAAGGCTGCGTCGCGCAGCGAGGAGAAGGTCACGGACTTGTCCACCAGCAGCGCCAGATCGCGTCTGACCTCGGGGAATTTCGACAGTTCCCCGGCGGCGATCTTCAGCTTCTTCGTGGATTTCGCAAGGGCCTCGAAATTCATCTCCAGATAGTACACATCCTGCTTGACATCGGTACGGCGGCGGATTGCGGCGGCCACGGAGCCGATCTGCAACAACTGTTTGCCATTGAGCGACAGCGTGAGGCCCTCGCTGAAAAGATCGCTTTCGAGCGTCTCGGCCTTCAGCGCGTAGATGTCGATGCCGAAGCGGCGGAGCAGTTTTTCGGCGACTGCGCGCAGGGTGAAGAACGAAGCCTTCACGGGCTTCGCATTCCACGACTGCGGCGTCGAGACGCCCGTGACGGCGATGGCGAGGCGGTACTCCTCGGAGTAGGCCGCCAGGCGGTTTTCGTCCGTGCGCTTCGACTCGTCGTAGAAATAGCAGTTGCCGAACTCGTAGAGGCAGAGATCGCCGTTGCGGCGGTTGGCGTTCAGACCGACGGCCTCCAGCATGTTGAACAGCAGCGTCTGGCGCATCACGTTCAGGTCGGCGCTCAACGGGTTGAGAATACGCACGCAACGCTCGGCGGGACAGGAGGTCAGGCCCTCGTAATAGGCGGCTTTCGTCAGCGAGTTGGACATGATCTCGGTAAACCCGTTGGCCGTGAGGAAATCGGCCGCGAGGTTCATCAGACGGTTGCGGTCGGGTTTCGGCGCATAGGAGAGCGTCGAACGGACCTGCGTGGGGATTTCGACGTTGTTGTAGCCGTAGATGCGCAGGATGTCCTCCACGAGGTCGGCTTCGCGCTGCACGTCGACACGGTAGGGCGGCACGGCGACCGTCAGCACGCCGTCTTTCTCGGCGAGGATCTTCACCTCCAGCGCCGCGATGATCGTGCGGACGACCGTTTCGGGAATCTCCTTGCCGATCAGCGCGTTGACCCTTGCCAACGAGATGTCGAAGACGAAATCCCCGATCGGCTCCGGATAGATGTCCGTGATGCCGCTGGAGATCGTACCCCCGGCCAGCTCCTTCATCAGCAGGGCGGCGCGCTTGGCGGCGTAGACCTGCATGTTGGGGTCGATGCCGCGCTCGAAGCGGAACGAAGAGTCGGTATTCAGGCCGAAACGCTTGGCCGTCTTGCGTACCCACACGGGGTTGAAATAGGCGCTCTCGATAAATACGTCGGTCGTGGTGTCGCTCACGCCCGAGTCCAGTCCGCCGAAGACGCCGGCGATGCACATGGGACGCTCGGCCGAGCAGATCATCAGGTCCTTGTCCGTGAGTTTGCGCTCCACGCCGTCCAGCGTCACGAAGGGCGTGCCCTCGGCGCAGGTGCGGACCACGACTTCGCGGCCCTCGATCTTCGCGGCGTCGAAGGCGTGCAGAGGCTGGCCCAGCTCGAACAGCACGAAATTGGTGATGTCGACCAGATTGTTCTTGGGATTGATGCCCGCGGCGCGCAGGCAGTTCTGCATCCACTCGGGCGACGGACCGATCTTGCAGCCCGTGACCGTAACGCCGGCATAGCGGGGCGCGGCCTCGGGATTTTCGACGCGGACCGCCACCTCCAGGTCGTGATTGTCGGGAGCGAAGGCCGAAACATCGGGCAGTTTCACTTCGGCATTTTCGCCGCGGCTCTTCAGGTAAGCGGCCAGATCGCGCGCCACGCCGATGTGCGAAGCGGCGTCCACACGGTTGGGCGTGAGTCCGATCTCGATCAGGTAGTCGTCCTCGACATGCAGGTATTCCCTGGCCTCCATGCCCACGGGGGCGTCGGCCGGAAGCTCCATGATGCCGTCGTGCGAAGACCCGATGCCCAGCTCGTCCTCGGCGCAGAGCATTCCGAGCGACTCCACGCCGCGGATCTTCGAACGTTTGATCTTGAACTCCTCGTCGCCGCCGTCGGGGTAGAGCACCGCGCCGACCGTGGCGCAGAGGACTTTCAATCCGGCCCGGCAGTTCGCGGCGCCGCAGACGATCTGCAACGGCTCGGCGGCTCCCACGTCCACCGCGGTGACGTGCAGGTGGTCCGAATCGGGGTGATCGGCACAGGTCACAACCTCGCCGACGACAACGCCCCGAAGGCCGCCTTTCACGGTTTCGATCTTCTCGAAGCCTTCGACTTCGAGGCCGATGTCCGTCAGGATTTCAGCGATCTTTTCGGCCGGAAGATCGGTCGCGATATAACGTTTGAGCCAGTTATACGAAATATTCATATCGTTAAGTTTTGAATTTGCGGATAATCATGCAAAAATATAAATTTTTCCGCAAAGTACGGTAAAAATTCCTTACATATATAGGTGTCGAAAATAATTCGTAAAAAATTTGCATTTTACGAACCGACCGCATATATTTGCAGAAACAAAACTGAAAGATGATCCGCAATTTCAACATACAGGCATGGTGGTGGCGCTCGTTGACTCTCG
>OBJE01001276.1_pt1 | contig 14083 bp, 15 predicted proteins | sample 1519681 | NCBI WGS metagenome assembly OBJE01 (sample SAMEA3888898, study PRJEB22519) | human gut metagenome | biome: human gut; feature: human-associated habitat; material: faeces | place: Denmark | collected 2011 | reverse complement strand
GGAGCCGATTACGGCGGTTATCGTTTCCCTCCTCTTTTTGCACGCAAAATTCCAAGGCATAGACCTGATTGGCTTTGCGCTGATTCTGGGGACAGTGGTGGCGCTTTCCTTGCAATCGAAATAATGAAAAAAACAGGATACCTTGGTTTTTGCAGAAGCCAAGGTATATTTGCGTGCAAAGGAATTTTGTGATAAAATTATGTATTGGAAAATTTTTATCTGAAGGATATGGAAATAGATGAGGTGAGAGCTTTGGCGGAACAGAAAAATAAGAAAAAAACTGCCAAAACCACTGCAAAATCGCCGTCTGTGAAAAAAGCAACGGCAAGGAGCAGTGCCGGAAGGGAAATAGCAAAAAAGGAAACGGGAGCGAGAAAAGAGACCACCAGAATGACGGCGCAGCCTGCCCGTTTTGGGGACAGTATTCTGGATGAGGTCATTCTGCTTCTGATTATTGTTGCATCAATTATTGTATTTATCAGCCTGCTGACGGAAAGGATGGGCATCATCGGCGGCATCATCAGCAGCTTTTTCAAGGGACTTTTCGGGCTTGGCGGGCTTTTTCTGCCCATCTGCGTGATTGCCTACTGCATCTGGATGCTGGTGAGCGAGGAAAAGCGATATCCGCTTGTGCGCGGCATCGGGGCGGGGCTATTTCTGTTGACCGTAGCCGCCTTTGCGCAGGTGCTGCACCCGATTCAGGCGGCAGAAAGCCTTGGCTTTTTCAAACGCTGTGGTGTGTTTTACGGCGCAGGTGCGTTTACAAATGGAGGGCTGACAGGTGGACTGATTGGCGGTGGACTGGACAGGGCATTGGACACCCTTGGGAGCGTCATTGTCCTATTGGCGACAGGCATTATTTCCATCGTCATGGCAACAGGAAAATCCTTCTTCCATGCTCTTGGGGATGCCAATGCGCACCGTAAGGCGAGACGGAAGGTGAAAAACGAAAAAATCAAGAATAAGCCGAGCGGATTCGCCAGCAGGAGGAGCTGGAAGCGGAGCGGCAGGCGAAAAAGGCGCAGCGCCGCAGAAGGATGAACCGTGAGGATTTCAATATCGAGGTACAGGAGAACAGCGGTGAAACGCCCTATGTGGAGGAAACGGTGTTCCGCAAGAAGCCTTTGATTCTGGAAACGAAAAAACGGGAACCGATTTTTGATTTTGTGAAGGAAAACGGCAGAGGTTGCGGTGCGCAGAGAAGAAAAGACGGAGGATGCACCGAAGGAAGCGCACGATGAAAAAGCCGCAGAAACGCCTTCTATCCGAGAAGCGGCGGCAATGCCGGCAGAGGATGTGCGAAAGGAGGCGGCAGAGGAGCAGGTGAAACCGCAGGCAACAGAATCCGATGCGGCGGATGCATTGTTTGCGGAAATCTTTGCAGAAAAGCCGCGCGAGGAAAGCATCAGCATTGATATTCTGCCGGAGGAGGACATGGGCAAAACCGTTGTGCCGAGAAAGGAAACGCCCGCTGCCGAGGAAGAAATCCCCATTGCAATGATGGAGGAGGAGACTGTGGAAGAAACGCAGGCAGAGGAAGCGGAGGAATCCGAAGAAGCGGCAGAGCCGGAGGCAGCGAAGCCTGCGGCAGATATGCCTGAACCAAAGAAGGAAACGGCACCTGTCGAGGAAGAAAAGCCGTATATCTTTCCGCCGATTACGCTGCTGGGGAAAGATCCGCAGACGGGCAACGGCAGCAACCGTTCGGAATTATTTGAAAATGCAAGAAAACTGGAAACCACGCTGAAAAGCTTTAGTGTGGATGCAAAGGTAATCCAAATCAGCAGAGGTCCTACTGTGACGCGCTATGAGCTTTCGCCGAGCCAAGGCGTAAAGGTCAGCAAGATTGTGAATTTGGCGGATGATATCGCGCTGAATCTGGCGGCAAGCGGGATTCGTATTGAAGCACCCATTCCCGGCAAGGCGGCAGTCGGTATCGAAGTGCCGAATAAGGAAACACAGTCGGTTTATATGCGGACGCTGCTGGAAAGCGATGCCTTCAAGCAGCACCCCTCTAAGCTTGCCTTTGCCCTGGGGCAGGATATTGCAGGCAACCCTGTTGTGACGGATATTGCAAAAATGCCGCACCTGCTGATTGCGGGCGCAACGGGTTCGGGGAAATCGGTCTGCATCAATACGCTGATTACGAGTATTCTTTATAAGGCAGACCCCAAAGAGGTTAAGCTGCTTCTGGTTGACCCGAAGGTGGTAGAGCTGAGCGTGTATAACGGGATTCCGCACCTTTTGATTCCGGTTGTGACAGATCCGAAAAAGGCGGCCTCTGCGCTGAATTGGGCGGTGCGTGAGATGCTGCAAAGATATAATGATTTTGCCGCACACGGCGTTAGAGATATCAAGGGCTTTAATAAATTGATGGAAGAAAAGGGTGACGAAAAGGGCAAAATGCCCCAGATTGTCATTATCATTGATGAGTTGGCAGACCTGATGATGGCAGCACCCGGCGAGGTGGAGGATGCTATCTGCCGTTTGGCGCAGATGGCGCGTGCAGCAGGGATGCACCTGATTATTGCGACACAGCGTCCCTCTGTGGATGTCATTACGGGGGTGATCAAGGCGAATATCCCTTCCAGACTGGCGTTTGCCGTATCCTCCGGCATTGACTCCAGAACGATTCTGGATATGGTCGGGGCAGAAAAGCTGCTGGGGAAGGGCGATATGCTGTTCTATCCTTCGGGACAAAGCAAGCCTTCCCGTTTGCAGGGCGCATTCGTAACAGATCAGGAGGTCGAAGCTATTGTCGATTTTCTGAAAAAGAGCAGCAAGCCCAATTATACACAGGAAACCATCGACCAGATTACCGCTGCCGGCAAGGTTGGCGGTGCGGCGGAGGATTCGGATGAATTTTTCTCGCAGGCAGTTGATTTGATTCTGGAAAAGGAAAAGGCATCTGTTTCCATGCTCCAAAGACAGTTCCGCATCGGCTATAACCGCGCGGCAAGGCTGATGGATGATTTGGAGAAGCAGGGGATTGTCGGCCCGGAGGAGGGCAGTAAGCCTCGAAAGGTTCTCATTACCAAAAGCGAATGGGAGGAAATGACGGGGGCAGTTCCCGATGAAATTTAAAATACCAAAAAGGATTGTGGAGAGAACTCTCTGCAATCCTTTTTTCGGTTTTCGACTTAAAATGATTGACAAAAAGAAAGAAATATAGTACTATCACGATAGGGTCATATGACTGACGGAAGTGGAGACAACCACATGGAGTATGACTATTCGAATGCCGACCGTCTGGGCGATGATGCTTGGATTGGGTGCGGTTTTTTTTATGGAAAATTTTCGGTAAAAAACGCACCATCCCTTGTATCAGATGTGGAACAGCGGAATACCGCCAAAGCAGAGAGGAGATTTTTCGAATGTTTAAAACAGACTTACAGATTGCGCAGGAATGTAACATGGAGCATATCCTGAAGGTTGCTGAAAAAGCAGGGATTCCCGAAGAATATGTAGATTGCTACGGCAAATACAAGGGCAAAATCAGCAGCAAATATTACGACAAAATCAAAGATAACCCCGATGCAAAGCTGATTCTGGTAACAGCGGTGAACCCTACCCCCGCAGGCGAAGGCAAAACAACCGTTACCATCGGCTTGACAGAGGCATTGCAGCAGATGGGCAAGAATGCGATTACCTGCCTGCGTGAGCCTTCCTTGGGGCCCTGCATGGGCGTCAAGGGCGGCGCTGCCGGCGGCGGCTATGCACAGGTGGTTCCCATGGAGGATATCAACCTGCACTTTACCGGCGATTTGCACGCCATCACAACAGCAAATAACCTCTTGGCATCCATGGTGGATAACCACATTCAGCAGGGCAATGAGCTGAACATTGACCCCAGAAGAATTGCATGGAAGCGCTGTGTAGACCTGAACGACAGACAGCTGAGAAATGTGATTTCCGGCTTGGGCGGCAAGGTAAACGGCGTACCCAGAGAGGACGCATTCCAGATTACCGTTGCTTCCGAAATCATGGCAATCTTCTGCTTGGCAAATGATTTGAAGCAGCTGAAGGAAATGCTGGGCAGAATCATCGTTGGCTACACCTATGATGATGAACCTGTAACAGCAAAAATGATTGGCGCAGACGGCGCAATGACAGTTCTTTTGAAGGATGCACTGCAGCCTAACGTAGTGCAGACACTGGAAAATACACTGGCAATTATTCACGGCGGTCCCTTCGCAAATATCGCACATGGCTGTAACTCCGTTATGGCAACAAAAACAGCAATGAAAATTGCGGATTATGTTGTAACAGAAGCAGGCTTCGGTGCAGATTTGGGCGCTGAAAAATTCTTTGATATCAAGTGCCGTAAGGCAGGCCTGAAGCCCGATGCGGTTGTTCTGGTTGCAACCGTGCGTGCGCTGAAATATAACGGCGGTGTGCCGAAGGCAGATTTGTCCAATGAAAATCTGGATGCACTGGCAAAGGGCTTTGTGAATCTGGAAAAGCATATTGAAAATATTCAGAAATACGGCGTTCCCGTTGTGGTAACACTGAACCATTTCGTAGCTGATACAGATGCAGAGGTGGCTTATGTGAAGGAACGCTGCGAATCCATGGGCGCAACCTTTGCCGTAGCGAAGGTTTGGGCTAACGGCGGCGAGGGCGGCAAGGCTCTGGCTGAAAAGGTTCTGGAAACACTGGAAACAAAGGAAAGCAAATTCCATTTCCTGTATGAGGATGAACTGAATATCGTAGAAAAGGTAAATAAGGTATGCAAGGAAATCTATGGCGCAGGCACAGTCAACTTCTCTGCGGCAGCAAAGAAAACACTGGCACAGATTGACAAGCTGGGCTTTAATGATTTCCCCGTATGTATTGCAAAGACACAGTATTCTCTTTCCGATGATCCCAAGGTTCTGGGTCGTCCGGAAGGGTTCGAGGTAACAGTAAAAGAGATTCGTATTTCCGCAGGCGCAGGCTTTATCGTTGTTCTGCTGGGCGATGTTATGACAATGCCTGGTCTGCCTAAGAAACCGGCTGCGCTGAATATCGACATTGACGATAACGGAAATGTGGTAGGTCTCTTCTAAGAAAAAGGGAGTTAAAAAGATGAAAGCACAACTGATTGATGGCAAACGGATTTCTGCGGAAATTAAGGCAGAGGCGGCGGAGGAGGCAGCAGCATTAAAGGCAAAGGGGATCACACCCTGCTTAGCGGTTGTTTTGGTCGGCGATGATTCCGCCTCTCAGGTATATGTGAATAACAAGAAAAAGGCGTGTGAGGCAGTCGGGATTCGCTCGGTTTCCCATGTGTTGTCTGGGGGGACAACGGAGGAAGCACTTTTAGAGCTGATTGCCAAGCTGAACGCGGATAAGGACATTCATGGGATTCTGGTGCAGATGCCTGTGCCAAAGCAGATTGATGAACGAAAGGTTATTCTTGCCATCGACCCGAAGAAGGATGTGGATTGTTTCCATCCCGTAAACGTGGGCAATCTCCACACAGGCGGAGAGGGATTCCTTCCCTGCACCCCTGCGGGCATTATCGAACTGATTAAGCGCAGCGGTCATTCCATCGAAGGGAAGCAGTGTGTTGTGATTGGCAGAAGCAATATCGTAGGAAAGCCTGTAGCTATGCTGTTGATGCAGGAGAACGGCACTGTGACGATTTGCCATTCCAGAACAAGGAATCTGGCGGAAATCTGTCGGGGGGCAGATATCATTGTCAGCGCAGTGGGCAAGGTAAACACAGTGACGGCGGATATGGTAAAGGAAGGCGCGATTCTCATTGATGTTGGGATGAATCGCAATGAGGCAGGCAAGCTGTGCGGCGATGTGGATTTTGAGAACGTGAAGGAAATTGCAGGGGCAATTACGCCTGTTCCCGGCGGCGTTGGCCCGATGACCATCGCTATGCTGATGAAAAACTGCAACACAGCCGCAAAAATCCAGAATGGATTGGAATAAAGAAAAATTGTAAGAAAATCTTAAGATGGATACCCTTGACTTTCAGAGAGAGCCAAGGGTATTCTTTTTATATAGGGAAAATAAGGAAAAGCGGTCGGAAAGGAAGTGTTTGTATGAAAAAAGGTGCTTTGAAGGGTATTGTATGCTTGGTTGTAATCGTGGTTATCTGGATGGCAGTTTCTTTTCGGAGCAAACCGCTTTCCGAGGAGGGGGAAATTTCCCTTGAGAATTTTGTAGTTTGCCGTGTGCAGATGATGGAGATAAAAAATGATACAGGCTATGTGAGTGGGGCAGAAATCAGAGAGAAGGAACGGATGCAGAAGGCATTGGATGCGTTGGGTGAAATAGAGGTCAGAAAAATGATGCCATGGGAGAAGTTCTTTTCCGACAGGCAGGAACAGGAACCGTATTATACAATGATGATTTGGTACGACAGCGAAACGGAAGGACGGTATGAGTCGCTCGCCTGCTGGGAGGGAGGACGCATTGATTTCAGAGATACCGCCTACATGATTACGGGAAAGGAGAAAACGAAGGCGACAGACCTACTGGAAGGGCTTTTGCAGGAATACGAAACAGCAGAATAAGGAAAAGCAACCCTCGATTGTATCGGGGGTTTTTCTTTGGCAGAAAGAGGGAAAAAGAATTTTGCGGAAATATAGCAATTTTCCTAGTTTTATAGTAAAATATAACGATAGAAAAAAGAGAAGATTTTAAGGAGGAATACAATGAGCAGAAAAATCGCATTCACCTCTTTGGGGTGCGATAAGAATAGAGTTGACAGTGAGGTTATGCTGGGGATTTTGCAGAAAAACGGCTACACAGCGGTAGCGGATGAGGCAGAGGCGGATATTATCGTGGTGAATACCTGCTGCTTTATCAAGGATGCTTTGGAAGAAAGCATTGAAACCATTCTGGAGATGTCCCAATATAAGAACCCTGATGTGGGGAACTGCAAGGGATTGATTGTGGCAGGCTGCTTAGGGCAGAGATATGAAAAGGAATTTTTTGATGAATTGCCGGAGGTGGATGCCATTATCGGTACAACGGCGTACGAATCCATCGCGGAAGTTGCGGATGAAATTCTGGGCGGCAAGGAGCAGGTGAAGCAGCTGGAAAGCATTGACCTTGCTATGCAGGATGGAAACGGCAAGCTGCGTGTGCTTTCGACCGCACCATATTTTGCGTATCTGAAAATTTCTGAGGGCTGCGACAACCGTTGCACCTATTGTGTGATTCCGCAAATGCGTGGCAGACACCGTAGCAGAGAGCTGGAAAGCCTTGTGGAGGAAGCAACCCTTTTGGCACAGCAGGGCGTGAAGGAATTGGTAATTGTTGCACAGGATACCTCGATCTACGGCAGAGATTTATACGGCAAGCCGATGCTGGATGAGCTTCTGCGGCGGCTGAATGCTATTGAGGGGCTGGAGTGGATTCGCCTGCTGTATGCGTATCCCGAAACGCTGACAGAGGAAACCATTGAGGCAATGGCAAGCTGTGAAAAGGTTTGTCATTATATTGATATGCCGATTCAGCATGGGAATGATGCCGTACTGAAGCGCATGGGCAGAAAGAGCAGTCAGGCACTCATTCGGGAGAAGGTGGCAAGGCTGAGAGCGGCTATGCCCGATATTGCCATCCGCACCACGCTGATTGTCGGGTTCCCCGGGGAGACAGAGGAAGAATTTGCGGATTTGCAGAGCTTCGTGCAGGAAATGAAATTCGACCGTCTGGGTGTGTTCTCCTATTCGCAGGAGGAAGGCACGGTTGCGGCGGAAATGGAAAACCAGATTCCGGAGGAAACGAAGGAAGAACGCAGGGATATCATCATGGATATACAGAAATCCATTGCGGCTGCGCTTTGTGAAAAAGAGGTCGGCAAGGTGATGGAGGTGCTGATTGAGGGCAAGCTGCCTGAGGAAAATATCTTCTGTGGCAGAACAAGACGGGATGCCCCCGAAATTGACGGTCTGGTATTTGTTTCCTCGGAGGAGGAGCTGTATTCCGGTGATTTTGTAACGGTAAGGATTCGAGAAGCAGGCGATTATGATTTGATGGGAGATGTGGTTTATGGATATGAATTTGGCGAATAAGCTGACCATGCTGCGCGTGGTTATGATTCCGGCATTCTTGCTGGTGCTGTTTCTGGCACCTGAGCCAATGAACAGATATATTGCAGTGATTATTTTTATCGTGGCATCCTTAACGGATATGCTGGATGGCAAGATTGCAAGAAAATACAACATGGTTTCCAACTTCGGGAAATTTATGGACCCTCTTGCGGACAAGCTGTTGGTGATGTCTGCATTGGTTTCCATGGTTGCTTTAAAGGACTTGGCGGCATGGGTGGTTATCGTGATTTTGGCAAGAGAATTTGCCATTACAGGCTTCCGTACTCTTGCGATGGAGGCGAATATCGTGATGGCGGCAAGCTGGTGGGGGAAGGTGAAAACCACTACGCAGATGATTATGATTCCTGTGCTGCTGCTGAATCTGCCGTTTGCGTGCATGCCTGTTCTGGAAAAGCTTCTGGTGATTCTGGCGGTATTCTTTACGATTTTCTCCGGCGCGGATTATATCATTAAGAATAAGCAGGTTCTGATGGGCTAAGAGAAAAATGAAAGAGAGCGCTTTGTTTGAAAAGGCTCTCTTTTTTATTTCGGGATATTGGAATCCGATGATAAAAACGGTACAATAGAGGAAAAGACACAAAGGAGGAAGAAACATGAAGGCGGAGATTCTTGCAGTTGGCACGGAGCTGCTGTTGGGGGATATTTTGAATACAAATGCACAGTTTCTGGCGCAGGAGCTGGCCAATCTGGGGATAGAGGTATATTATCAGACGGTTGTTGGGGATAACCCACAGCGTTTAAAGGATACGATTTTTCATGCCTTTTCCAGAGCGGATTTGATTATTACAACAGGCGGCTTAGGGCCGACAGAGGATGACCTGACGAAGGAAACGGCGGCAGAATATTTCGGGGAAAGGCTGATTCCGGATGAAAGAGCATTGGGCAGAATTCGGAAATATTTTGACCGCACAGGCAGAGTGATGACGGAAAACAACGTGAAGCAGGCAATGGTGCCGGAGAAAAACGGGATTGTGCTGTATAACGATAACGGCACGGCACCGGGGATTATTATGGAGAAGAACGGAAAGATGATTGTGATGCTGCCCGGTCCTCCGAGAGAAACGATTCCCATGTTCCAAAATCAGGTGAAGCCTTATCTGGCGAAGAAGCAGGAATTTACCTTTGTTTCCCGTATTCTGCGCGTGGCAGAGGTGGGCGAGAGTGCCATGGAGGAAAGGGTAAAGGATATCATTGATGCGCAGACCAACCCGACGATTGCGCCCTATGCGAAGGATGGCGAGGCAATTCTGCGCATTACGGCAAAGGCAAGGGATGAGGAGGAAGCAAATCGACTGATTGACCCTGTTGCGGCGGTATTGAAGGAAAGATTGGGCGATGCGGTCTATGGCGAGGGCGAAACCGATTTGGAAACCGTTGTGGCAGAACAGCTGTTGCAAAAGCAACTCACGTTAGCGGTGGCGGAATCCTGCACCGGTGGTATGATTGCGTCTAATCTGGTGGAATATCCGGGAATTTCTGCGGCACTTGTGGAGGGCTGTGTGACCTATTCCAATGAGGCGAAAATGCACAGACTCGGCGTAAAGGCGGAAACACTGGAGAAATACGGCGCAGTCAGCGAGGAAACGGCGAAGGAAATGGCGGAGGGCATTGCGAGAACAAGCGGCGCAGACATCGGCGTGGCAACTACGGGCGTTGCAGGTCCGGAAAGCAGCGAGGGCAAGCCGGTCGGTCTGGTTTATATTGCGATTGCTTATAAAGGAAAAACGGAGGTGTACACCTGCCATTTTGTCGGGAAGCGGAACAAAATCAGAGAACGTGCGGCATATACTGCGCTGAACCGGCTGAGGAAGGTAATCAATGATGAAGCATAAGGGGGATTGGCTGCTGCTTCTGGCGGCATTTATCGGCGGCGGCGGATTTATCAGCCTGAAATATCTTCTGGATTGGGGATATGACCCGTTTCAGGTGATTTTCGGGCGTTTTCTGACGGCATCCGTCTGCATGTGTCTGGTTTATTGCAAACGGTTGAAACGAATTACCAAAGAGGAATGGAGGGTCGGCAGTATTTTGGGGGCATTGCTTGCGGCAATGTTTCTTCTGATGACGGTTGGGCTACAATACACCACGCCATCGGTCAATGCGTTTCTGGTGAATATTCCTGCGGTCATTGTGCCGTTTGTCTGCTGGGGTGTGTTCAGGCAGAAGCCGAATCGGAACTGCTTTCTGGCGGCGGGGATGACGCTCTTTGGCGTTTGCTGCCTTTCTCTGACGGCGGATTTTCGTCTGGATTTCGGGGCAGGGCTGTCACTCTTGGCTGCGGTGGCGTTTTCGCTGCAAATGGCGTTTCTGGGGAATCTGACCAAGGACTGCGATTCTGTGCATATTGCGATTGTGGAGAATCTTTCGACCCTTGCGGTGATGACGGTGATTCTGATGTTTACGGGATGGGATATGCCGCCTCTGACATTGCCTGCCTTCGGAAACTTTTTCTACGCAGGGGCATTTTGCACCGCGCTTTATTTTGTGCTGCAAAGCATCGGACAGCAAAGCACTGCGCCGAACAAGGCGGCAATCATCATTACAACGGAATCTATTTTTGCGGCGGTATTTTCTGCGATTTTATACGGCGAACGGATGCACTTCAGGGGATATCTGGGGTGTGCGGTGATTTTTGCGGCAATGGCTTTGGCGGAAAAGCCTGTGCAGGAGAGAAAATAGCCGTTGACAAGGCGAACAAAATCGAATAGAATGGAAAAAAAGAGAACAAATATTCGTGAATATAAACAGAATCCGATAGGGTTTGGAAAGGTGGAAATAAAATGGCGGCAAAGGCACAAAAGGAAGATGTAAAATTTGAAGATAAGCAAAAGGCACTGGATGCGGCACTAAGCCAGATTGAGAAGCAGTTTGGCAAGGGTGCGGTAATGAAGCTGGGGGATAATAATGCAAAAATGGCGGTTGAGGTTGTGCCGACCGGCTCTCTGAGCCTGGATTTGGCGTTGGGGGTTGGCGGTCTGCCGAAGGGCAGAATCGTTGAGGTTTATGGCCCTGAATCCTCCGGTAAGACAACGGTTGCCCTGCACATGGTGGCAGAGGTGCAGAAGCGCGGCGGCATTGCAGGGTATGTGGATGCGGAGCATGCGATGGACCCCACTTATGCAAAGGCACTGGGGGTTGATATTGATAACCTCTATATTTCTCAGCCGGATGACGGCGAACAGGCGTTGGAAATCACCGAAACGATGGTACGCAGCGGTGCGATTGATATTGTGATTGTGGACTCCGTAGCGGCATTGGTGCCCCGTGCGGAAATCGAGGGCGAAATGGGTGATTCCCACATGGGCTTGCAGGCAAGACTGATGAGCCAGGCATTGAGAAAGCTGACAGGTATTACCAATAAATCGAATTGTACGGTTGTTTTCATCAACCAGCTGCGTGAGAAAATCGGCGTAACCTTCGGCAATCCCGAAACCACAACGGGCGGCCGCGCACTGAAATTCTATTCCTCTATCCGTATGGAAATCAGAAAGGCGGATGTGCTGAAGCAGGGGACGGAAATTGTCGGCAACCGCACAAAGGTAAAGGTTGCGAAAAACAAGGTAGCACCTCCCTTCAGAACAGCCGAGTTTGATATTATCTACGGCAAGGGCATCTCCAAGGAGGGGGATATTCTGGATCTGGCGGCAGATGTGGATATCGTAAACAAGAGCGGCGCATGGTATGCCTATAAGGAAACCCGTATCGGGCAAGGGCGTGAAAACGCAAAGCAGTTCCTGCGCGAGCATCCCGAAATGTGCGCGGAAATCGACCATCTGGTGCGCGTGCATTATGGACTGGAGCAGAATCAGGCTGCCCCGCAGACAGCAGAAGCGGCAGATGCAGCCGAAGCACCTATCACGGAAACAGAATTTTAAAATTATAATCAAAAAATTATAATTAAAAAATTGCAAAAAAAGAACCCTTCGTATGGAAAAAATACGGAGGGTTTTTCTGTTAAAATTATGTAGTATTATGCAAATACAAGCTGCACCAGAACCATATAGCAGACAGTGCCGCAGAAAATGCTGATGAGAGTGCTTCTTTTCCAGAGGTGCAGAATGGCTGTTACCGCGGAGGCAATCAAGAGCGGCGCAAAGCCTGCCGCAGAGGAAAAAGAAATGCCCTTCAGACAATAAATGACAAGGGTTGCCATAATTGCCATCGGAAGCACACGCCCCAGATAGCGTACAGGCTCTGGAACGGCTCTGCCGCTGAAAATGAGGAAGGGCAGGGCACGCTCCAGAAGGGTGCAGATGCCGCAGACGGCAATGATTGCAATAGATTGCATTGTAGTTAAAACCATTTACGCTTCCTCCTTTTCTTCTTTTACAGCTTTTACAGGCTCGATACGGTGACGCAGGATGCTTAAAAGAGCAACGGTAATCACCAGCGAAGGCAGAATGAAATTGCTTGGCCCGAAGATAAGCAGACAGACGATGGCGGAAACAAAGGCAAGCCATGCCGGCAGGCGGTTATCCGCGCCAAGTATCTGCTCTATCAGGATAACGATGAAAAGGGCGGTCAGCGCAAAATCAATGCCTGTGGTGTTGAAGGGAAGCATGCTCCCAATCAGCGCACCGATGATGCTCAGGATAATCCAATAGGAGATGGACAGAAACGCCGTCAGCACATACGCCCATTTTTCATTGACATCCGACTCGAAATGATGCGAACAGTGGAGGGAATAATTTTCATCCGTCAGGGAATAGATGAGAAAATATTTCCAAGGACCGAAGGTACGGAATTTTTCGATGAAGGACAGCCCATAGAAAATATGACGGCTGTTGAGCAGGAGTGACATAATCGCAACGGTCAGAAGCGAAACGCCGCCGGCGAAGAAGGTCACCATCAGATATTGCAGAGAGCCTGCCAGAACGAAAATGCTGCATGCGCCTGTCCAGACGAAATTATAGCCGCAGTTCTGCATCAGTACCCCGTAAGCAAGGGCAACGGGGATATAGCTGATGAGGATGGGAAGGCTGTGCTTGAGTGCGTAACGAAAGGCTTTTGCCATAAATCATGCTCCTTTCTGAAGGTATCTTATTTATTCATTTTTCATTTGTTGGATACGGGCTTCGTCGGGGGTGATGTAAATGGTTTTATTCGTCAGATAAATCACCATGCCCGGCTTTGCCCCGTTTGGTTTTTTGATATTTTTTCTTTGGGTATAATCCACAGGAACCATGCTGCTGTTTTTCGCTTTACTGTAGAAGGCGGCAAGGTTTGCAGCTTCCTCCATCGTGGCTTCGGGCAGCTCGCTTTGCCCGTTGGTGCGGATGATGACATGGGAGCCGGGGATATCCTTCGTGTGCATCCAGAGGTCTGTCGGCTCGGCGGTGCGCAGCGTCAGCTCGTCATTTTGCAGATTGCTTTTCCCGACCAGAATTTCATACCCATCGGAGGAAATATAACGCAGGGGCTTTGCCCTTTTCGGCTTCGGCTGTCCTTTTTTCTGTGCCTGCCTGCGGATGAAGCCGCTTTCCGCTAATTCTGTGCGGATTTCGGAAAGATCGGCATCCTCCTTGGCGTTTTCCAGTGCGTTGAGGACGCTTTCCAGATACGCCAGCTCCTCGTTATTCTGTTTTTCCTGTATTTCCAGTGCCGCAAGGGTACGCTTTGCCTTGTTGTATTTTGCAAAATATTTCTGCGCATTTTCCGCAGGTGTTTTTGCGGGGTCAATGGCAATTTCGATTTCGGGCATGGACTCCTCGTAATAATCAATGGTTTTGAAGGTTGTTACGCCCTGCGGAACGGCATAGATATTGGCAGTCAGGAGCTCGCCCTTTTTCTTCCATAAATCCATGCCCTTTGTTTCGCGGCGTTTTTAGCTGAATTTCCTTTTTCTTCACACAGCGTTCGATATGATTGGTTACCAGCTTTCGCATATCCTGCGCCTTCTGGCGGATATGTGCCGCATTATCCCGCTCCTGATAAAAGCCCTCCAGAAGGGCAGAAACGGAAGGAAAGGGCTTTGCGGCAAGGCCTTGAAATTGCTGCATTTTCAGAACGGCAAAATCGACAATGCG
>OBJE01001243.1_pt1 | contig 14588 bp, 10 predicted proteins | sample 1519681 | NCBI WGS metagenome assembly OBJE01 (sample SAMEA3888898, study PRJEB22519) | human gut metagenome | biome: human gut; feature: human-associated habitat; material: faeces | place: Denmark | collected 2011 | reverse complement strand
CAGCAAGGGAAATATACCGATGCCGTTGATGAGGTGTTGGTAAAGGTAATCCGTGCAAAAAAGAAGAAACTCAAAGTTGTCTACATTTAAACATAGCTTGGGCTGCTTATTCCCCGCTTGGGGGTAAGCAGCCTTTTTCATATTATATAGCCTTAAATCCTGTGCCGCTTTTCCGCTTTCGGAAAGGCGGCTTTTTTGTTTTCAGAGGGTCACGAAAAAAATTTTCAACTTTTTTTGAAAAACACCCTGCCAAAAGCCGCCCCTAATTCAAAGTAAGTGAAGGGGTTAATTCCTGACTTCATTCAGGAGCTTCTTCGTGATCCTTGAAAATTGAATATACAGGCACTTGGGACATTAGTTCTGATGATAGCCCGAAGATAGGTACGCCGTGACTGTTCCTTTTCGGAGCAAGAGCGAGAACCCCTGATCTGAAATTCGGTTTGCCACCGGAACGGCGATGACAGTCAGAATGATAATGATACTTCTCTACGGAGCTGGCGGAGAACCCGGCAGAGGTGAGATCCCTATGAACACGGTGCAGCACACCGTGACCCAAGTGTTTCCCGTAAGGCAAAAGCCGCCGCAGGGGGCGTTGAGAACAAATACTGCGGACATATACATAGCCGTCGATTTCAGGCGGCTATGAAATCTACAAAGAAGGAGGAAAAGCGAAAGATGCCAAACTGTAAAACCATAGCGATATGCAACCAAAAAGGCGGCGTGGGGAAAACCACCACGGCAGTAAACCTCGGCGTAGGATTGGCTATGCAGGGCAAAAAGGTGCTTCTCGTGGACGCTGACCCGCAGGGCGACCTTACTACCTGCCTCGGTTGGCAGGATACGGACAGTTTGCCGCAGACTCTTTCCAATAAGTTGTCAGCGGTAATGCGGGAAGAACAGCAAGACCCGTTCTCCGGCATTCTCAGCCACGAGGAAAAGGTTGACCTTGTGCCGTCGAATCTTGAGCTGTCGGCGCTGGAGATGAGCCTTGTGACCGCAATGAGCCGGGAAAGCGTGATGAAGAACTATCTCAGCCAAGTAAAGAACAACTACGATTATGTCCTCATAGATTGTATGCCGTCCCTCGGTATGATAACGCTCAACGCTCTGACTGCTGCGGACAGCGTTATCATTCCCGTGCAGGCGCAATATCTGCCGGCAAAGGGAATGACGCAGCTCCTGTCCACGATTGCCAAGGTAAAAAAGCACACCAACCCGAACCTTGCCATCGATGGAATCCTGCTGACCCTTGTGGACGGCAGAACGAATCTCGCCAAAAGCACCGTGGAGGCGCTGCGGGAGAACTTCGGCTGCCGGATCAGGATTTACCGGACGACCATTCCCGTTGCCGTGAAAGCCGCAGAGGTTTCGTCCAAGGGAAAAAGCATATACGCCTATGAGCCGAACAGCACCGTGTCCAAGGCCTACGCAGATTTCACGAAGGAGGTGTTAGCCGATGGCAGGCAGAAAGAGCGACTTCACGCTTCCCACGAACACGCTCGATGACCTGTTCTCCACGCAGGAGGAACGGGACGACGCAAAGCTGGCAAAAATCCGGGACATTCCCCTGACGGAGATCGACAATTTCCCCGACCATCCCTTTAAGGTGCGGGACGATGAGGATATGTTACAGCTTGTGGAGAGCGTCAAGGAGCGCGGAGTCATCACCCCGGCGACCGTCCGGCAGAAGGAGGACGGCAGATACGAGCTTGTTTCGGGACACCGCAGAAAACGAGCCTGTGAGCTTGCCGGGTTTGAAGCACTCCGTTGCGAGGTCGTAGACCTTGACCGTGATGCTGCTACTGTGCTGATGGTGGAGAGCAACTACCAGCGGTCGCAGATACTTCCCTCAGAAAAGGCGTTTGCCTATAAAATGAGGCTTGAGGCTATGAAGCGACAAGCTGGCAGACCGAGCAAAGAAAATGCGTCGCCACTGGCGACTAATTTTGCACAAGGTCGTTCCGATACAGAACTCGGAGAACAGGTCGGTGAAAGTAAAGACCAAGTTCGCCGATATATCCGACTGACAAATCTTGTACCTGAACTGCTCGACCTTGTGGACGAGGGCAAAATCAAGATGCGCCCTGCGGTAGAGCTTTCCTATTTGGACGAGGACAGTCAGCGGGCGGTGGTTGATGAAATCGACCTGAACCAATGCACCCCGTCCCACGATCAGACCATTCGTATGCGGAAGTTCTTCACAGATGGAAAACTCACGCCGGAGGTAGTGTCCGCCATTATGGGCGAGGAAAAACCAAACCAGCGTGAGAAGATCGTCCTGCGTGGGGACAAGGTGCGAAGCCTGATCCCGAAGAATATCCCCGTAAGCCAAACGGAGGATTATGTGGTCAAAGCACTGGAGCATTACAGCCGCTTTCTTCGTCAGCGGGCAGAGCGTGACAGCCGATAGGTACACGGAGTATGTTTTCTGCTGTCCCCTTCCTCACACTCCAACCCCTGAGAACTACCAGACTATCCGAAATAAACTATCTCCTGATTTATCTTTATCTCTCTAAGTTAAATCTATCTAAGAGCAAACGGAGTTCGCACAATTCGGAAAACTGCGTTTTGGCGGTATGATGAAAAGTTGCGCTTCAAAACGCACCTTTGTCGGAGCAGTTCTCATCGGGTAGAATGTAATCGAAGGGAGTGAAGCGTATGAAATCCAAAATCGCAGTTATTCTACTCGCCGTGTTTCTGTGTCTGACTACGGGATGCAACAACGCCTCGCATATTGCAGAAACGCCTGACCCTATTTCTTCTTCGGACAGTAACATCGTCCCCAGCGAATCAGAAACGGCTCAGGCAGAAAAGAAAACGGAGGTTGACCGTCCCCAAAGCACAGAATCACAAACAGACAACCGTGTCGCAGAGTTCCCGGCAAGCGTATCGGAAAGTGACACCCAAACAACAGAGGTTCCCGATCAGGCTGACCACAGCACGGCAGTGCTGCCACAGCCAAGCGAACCTGAAAAGAAAACAGACGAGTCCGAACGCCGACCGGAAACCGCTGCCCCGACTGAAAAAGAACAGCCCACACCTCCGGCAACTGAGGAATCGACACCACCGGAACCGCCGAAAGAAGAACCTACGGAGCCGGTCTTTAACATTGACTACTGGATCAGTTTTGCTAAGAGCTGCCGAGAGTGTCGGTCTTACGCTGAACAGCGAAGCTGTGTACTGCTGGGACAACCCCATTGATGCGGATGCCAGCTGTATCTATCTGGAACGGGACATACAATCTCGACTCAATCGCTATGCGGCAGATGCGGACATCACCGATGTATGGGTCTGGTATGAACCCGTCTCCGCAGGCAGTTATCTGATCTACATCGGATACGCATAAATCAAACATTTTGAAATCAGCATCGCAGCAATGCGGTGCTTTTTTCGCATCTACAAGGAGGTACGCAAATGAAAAAACTCTATCGCAGAAGCATTTCAGGGCTTATGGCGCTGCTGATCTGCTTCACAACCATTCTCGGCGGGTGTATCACCGCCTTTGCCGCTTCTTCTTCCGGCGAAGTGGCAAAATCCTATTCCATTGGTTTTCCTCGAAGCGGGGATGCCAACCTCGATTACAGCGGCACTTGGGGGCATGATGAGCTGCATTATATGAACGGCTGGACCTCCGGTGAGGCAACATGGATGACCACACTGCACACCATCGGTTCCTTCGATGGCCCTGCCTGCTACTGCATCGAGCCGGGGGTTCCCCGTCTGCTGGAGAAAACCTATACAAGATACGGCGAGGATTATTGGAAGAACTATCCATCTGATTACAACAGCACCATTGATGCCGATACCATCAAGACACTGCTGGGCAGAATCATGCAGTATGGCTATCAGGGTGACTTGTCCCTCGATTGGCGCTCGCAGAATGAATCCGATGCTGACAAAATGGCGCACATGATGGCTACGCAGGTGCTGGTATGGGAAACGGTTGTCGGAGAGCGGGATGCAAACTTCAACCATGTTGACCCCGGCAGTGCTGATGCCGTGAAATCCGTGTACCGCACCGCTCACCCGCTGTATAGTCGCTTCTCTGCTTACTATGACAGCATCGAAGCCAGCGTTCAGAGCCACACGGTCATTCCCAGCTTTATGAGCAAAACCCCCAACAAAGCGCAGACTGTCGAGCTGAAATGGGACGGTAGTCAATACACAGCTACCTTGACCGACAGCAATCATGTGGTATCGGACTATACCTTCAGCAGCAACCTGTCCGATATTGTCTTTACGAGCAATGGAGACACACTGACCATTACCGCTAAGACTGCCCCTGCGGAACCTGTGACCATCTCCGCCAGCAAGAACAATATTCGCAAGGGCGTTGTCGTATGGAGCGACGGTCACTATGGGCCTGACGGAACCATGCAGGATGCGGTCACTTACGCAGCCACTGTTATGGACCCCGTGCAGGCGTTTCTTAACCTGAAGGTGTCCTACGGCTCTGCTAAGATCGTCAAAACCTCGGAGGACGGCAAGGTGGATAACCTCACCTTTACCCTCACCGGCAACGGCATCAATCAGACCGTCAAGACCAACTCCAAGGGCGAGATTCAGATCGACAACCTGATGCCCGGCGTTTACACCGTGACCGAGATGGATTACGACAAGTATGAGCCGCAGGAGTCCCGCCGTGTGACGGTAGTTTCCGGTCAGGTTTCTACCGTGACCTTCAACAATAAGCTCAAGCGTGGCGATTTGCAGATCATCAAGTCCTCGGAGGACAATCTCAACGAGGGCGTGACCTTCCACCTGTACGGCACTTCTCTTTCCGGCATTGCCGTGGACGAGTACGCCGTTACGGATAAGAACGGCGTGGCGACCTTTAAGGATGTCCTCACTTCCGGCGCTGCACCCTATACCGTTGAGGAAGTGGACACTGCTGTTCGCTATGTCATTCCTGAAGCGCAGTCTGCGCCTATCAACTGGAATGAGGTCACGAACCGCAGCTTTACCAACATTCTCAAGAAGTTTACCGTGACCGTCACCAAAAGCGACGCAGAAACCGGCACGGCACAGGGAGACGCTTCTCTTGCCGGTGCTGTTTATGGCATCTATAAGGGCGAAACCCTTGTGGACACTTACACCACCGATCAGAACGGTCAGTTTGTAAGCAAGGAATATATCTGCGACAGCGACTGGACAGTGCGGGAGATCACCCCGTCCGAGGGCTATCTGCTTGATACCACGGTTCATAAGGTCGGTGCAGAGCCGCAGCTTTATACCGTGGAGCATAATCAGACGGCAAATGATGTGACCGAGCAGGTCGCAAAGGGCAACATTGCCATTATTAAGCACACCGATAACGGCGAAACGCAGATTGAAACACCCGAAAGCGGAGCAGAGTTTGCCGTGTACCTGAAAGCCGCAGGCAGCTACGAGGTTGCCGAGGACACCGAGCGTGATTATCTCACCTGTGATGAAAACGGCTTTGCCCAGACCAAGGATATGCCTTACGGCATCTACACCGTCCATCAGGTGTCCGGCTGGGAGGGCAGCGAGCTGATGCCCGACTTTGATGTGTTCATCTCTCAAAACGGGGCGACTTATCGCTACCTTATCAACAATGCACCCTTTAACAGCTTCATCAAGATTGTGAAGCAGGACGCAGAAACCGGCAAGACCATCCCTTATGCCGGTGCAGGCTTCAAGATTTATGACCCGGATGGCAACCCCGTAACAATGACCTTCACTTACCCCACGCCCACCACCATTGATGTGTTCTACACCAATGCAGAAGGTTCTCTTGTCACGCCGGAAAAGCTGCCCTTTGGAAAGGGGTACTCTATTGTCGAGGTACAGGCTCCCTATGGCTATGTTCTCGATGAAACGCCCGTGTACTTCGATGTCACGGAGGATAATTCCACAGAAGAAAGCGGGGTTACGGTAGTAAAAGTGGATAAGCCCAATATGGCACAGAAAGGCACTATCACCGTGGAAAAAACCGGCGAGGTGTTCTTCGGCGTTTCCGTCATCGGCGGCGCAGATGAAAGCGGAAACGAACTGCCCACCATCTATCAGCCGCAGTATGAAAAGCGTGGACTCCCCGGTGCGGTCTATGAGATCGTCGCCGCAGAGGATATTAACACGCCGGACGGCACTGTCCGAAATCAGAAGGGCGAGGTCGTGGACACCGTAACTACCGACGAAAACGGTGTCGCTACCAGCCGGGAACTCTATCTCGGCAAATATGAGGTGCGAGAGATCACAGCACCCCACGGGATGGTGCTCAATCCCGAACCCCATTCCGTTGAGCTTGTCTACGCCGGCCAGAGCGTTGCCGTTACCGAAACGGCGACTTCCTTTGAAAACGAGCGCCAGAAGGTGGAAATCAGTCTTGTGAAATCCCTTGAGCAGAACGATACCTTCGGTGTCGGCGCAAACGGCGAGATGAAGAATATCTCCTTTGGGCTGTTTGCCGCCGAGGAAATCGTCAGCGTCAGCGGCACCTCCATCCCCGCAGACGGACTGATTGAGATCATCGCACTCAATGAGGACGGCACGGCAACGGTCAAGACCGACCTGCCGCTTGGCAGCTACTATGTGAAGGAACTTGCCACCGATAGTCATTATCTGCTGTCCGATACCAAGTACCCCGTGACCTTTGAATACGCCGGTCAGGATATTGCCGTTGTGAAGATTAGCGCCAATGACGGGAAAACCATCGAGAATGACCTGATTTACGGCTCCGTTTCCGGCAAAAAGGTCGATGAGAACGGCAACGCCCTCGGCGGTGCGCTGATCGGTCTGTTCCGCACAGACGACGGCGAGTTTACAAAGGAAAACGCTCTGATGACTACCACTTCTGCCGATGATGGTAGTTTTTCTTTTGAGAACATTCCTTACGGCACTTGGTATGTCCGTGAGATCGAACAGCCTGCGGGCTTCGTGCTGGATGATACCGTCTATCCCGTCTCCATCGGCAAGGACGCTCAGGTGGTGGAAATCAAGATCGTCAACAAATATATCCGTGGCAACATCCATCTGACCAAGGTGGATTCCGAATATCCTGACAATAAGCTGACCGGAGCGACCTTTGAGGTCTACAAGGACAGCAACGGAAGCGGCAAGCTGGACGACGGCGACGAGCTGCTCGGCACACTGACCGAAAAGGAAATCGGGTCGTATGAGATAAAAGACCTGTTCTACGGTCGTTACTTCGTCAAGGAAACCAAAGCCCCGGAGGGGTTTGTCCTCGATACCGGCGTGTATGAAGTGATGATCGACACCAACGGCAAGACCTGCGAGGTGGAGAACAAGGCGGGCGTGGGCTTTATCAATGAAGCGATGCGAGGAAACCTGAAGATCGTCAAGACCTCCTCGGACGGCAAGGTCAAGGGCTTTGCGTTCCGCATTACCGGCGCAAACGGCTATGACATTATCCTTGAAACCAACGACAAGGGCGAGATCGTCATTGATGGCATCCGCATCGGGGATTACACCATCTCCGAGGTAAGCAACTCCGCCTCTGCGATGTATGTCCTGCCTGCTGACAAGAAAGCGACGGTCAAGACCGGCTCTACCACCATTGTGGAGATGCACAATGTACTGCGTGATACGCCCAAGACCGGCGACGCCACCAATCTGCCACTGCTGTACGCACTTGCGGGATTGTCCGCAGTGGGCATTGCCGTGACAGCATTTGTTGGCTTTAAGAAAAAGAAGAAGGAGGGTAATGACTGATGGAGCCTAAAACCATCGTGGCTATCGTACTGGTAGCCTTTATCATCGGCGGCTTTATCTTCTTGCAGATTAGATCGAAAAACAAGAAGTGAGCTGATTATCCAAGGGGCGGAGCAAAAACTCCGCCCCTTTTCTACTACCCGAAGGAGGGATTCAATGAATCAACAGAGAACGGTGGAAAGCCGGGTGCTCTCCATTTTGAAGGACTGTCCGAGAGCAAGGTTCGACGATATGATCCTGATTATGCACTACTACAACCGCTATGCGACTTATCTCAGAGCCGGCGAACTGCCTCTCAATGACCTTGCATTCAACTACAAAGTCTACGGACTGCCGTGCTTTGAAACCATCCGCAGGGCAAGGCAGCGTGTGCAGTCGCTTTTTCCGGAATACTCCCGCAACGCTGAGCAGGATGATATGGTTATCATCATCGGCATTCTCTGAGGTAACGGCTATGGAAAATGAAAAGAGAAAGGTCGGTGATTACACCGTCCTCTGCGCCGTGAATATCGGCTCCCGTGAAATCATCCTTGCCGAGAATGAGCAGAGTGCCAACGGAGAACGCTTCCTCTGCTGCTACGGAGAGCGCAACGACATATTTGAAAAGTTTACCGAGTGTGCTGTTGGTGACGATTATATTGATGCAGCGCTGTTCTTTGCAGAGCGCATCAAGCAAGACGCCGAGAGGTTTCGGGCAGAGGTTGAAAATCTGGATATTCCCGTGACGGTAATCACCCAAGCGGACTGCATCCCCGACCACTACAAGAACGACATCAACGGCAAAATCATCGCCATCAACCCGGCAATCCTCAAGCCGGAGTATCAACGATCTGACCGGCAACTCTATTATGTGACCGGTGGCTTCGGCGCTTCAGCAAATGCCCGTGGCAGCGCCGTATTTTGCAAAAATCTCTATGATGGCAAGAATACCCGTTATGAGCGTATGGATGTGCTGGGTGAAGTGAAGCCGGAGCGTATGCCTGATTGGGCAAAAGAAAAAGCGGCTGCTTTTAGCCGCACAATTCAAGGAAAAGGCCACGAGCGATAAGGAGGCAGATTTCTATGGCAACAAAGAAAACCGCAGCCGAACAGGGCTTGCAGCAGAAAATGAAGGTGCTGGCAAAGCTCTTTGACGCAGGCTGTAAAACCGAAAAAGACTTGAAGGCGCTGACCTTGCCGACGATCCTGAAAATCCCCGATGTGACCGTTCCGGATATGACGGTCATCACCGAGCTTCAGGAGCAGGTCGCAAAGAATCGTCTTTTCTCATACTTGGGAGGTGGAACAGATGAGCCAAGCGACACGACCGAATGACCGCCACATCATTTGGAGCAACCAAAACCTTGATGTGGACGACTGGCGAGAGGATTACAAGGAGTTCCTTGAAGCCAACGAGCTGGACGACGACCCGAATGATGAGCAGGCACTCTATGAGTGGATGGAGGAAACCAATTACGACTACCTCTCCGATGAACGAGTCAACCTGAATGTTCAGCTTTCCCAGCCGATCATTGTCATTGGCGACATCGGCAGATGGAACGGCAGAGTGATGGGCTACAAGGACATCCCCTCCGGCAACATCCGAGATTGCCTGTATGCCGACACCGACTATACCGAATGGTATGTAGACAAGTACGGCGATCTTCGTGCCGATGCAACTCATCACGACGGTACAAATCATTATCTCTACCGTGTGTTCAAAGACGGCGTTTCCGAAACGCAGATGGAGAACCTGAGAGATAAAATCTATCACGGCAAAGCCACACGAGCTGATATTACCCGGCTGACCCGGCGACTTGGGGATGAGATCGCCGCCGTTTACGGCTTTTACATCCCGAAACAACGAACACCGCAAGAAAGGGGCGCAAGATAATGACAGATTTCACACTGCGACCGCTGACCGTTCCCGAACGCAAATACACCTACGCTCAAAGCTCGCAGCTTCAAGGGCAGACAGGCAATATCGGTTATCTGCGTGGGGACTTCGGCTCAAGCGGCGATCAGTTTTATACCACTTGGTTTGATACCCGACCGCAATGGAAAAGCGATGAGTTCAAGCGGGACTTGGATGATGTAATCAACGCCCTGCGCTCCGAGGAGTACGGACTGCTTCAAAGCCGTTCTCAGATGGTGCGTTATGGGCGTGAGAACAAGGAAAGCGAAATGCAGGGTGCTTATACCACTGAGTTCGGCTTCCGAGCAGATACCGAGAAATATGCGTTCGTGCTTCGCTGTAATCCAACGAGGGGCGACTATAACTTCTACTGCCTCTGCTATGTAAAGGAATGGCTGGACAAGCACATCGAAGAAGCCAACCGGGATATTCGCTTTATTGACAGCCACTATAAAGAACTGTTCCGTATCCCGGACGGAGAGCGCATCATTGTGACCGACCGTGACGGTAAGACGGAAAGCTATCCCTGCCGCTATATTGACGACTACCACACAGAGGTCGGAAGCAATCTCTTTCACATTTGTGAGTTTGCCGAGCGTATGGAGCAAGGCGGCTGTACCTACGCCCCAATGGAGCCGCCCTTGCCTCCGATGTGCTATTCCATACTCCCGTCAACCGGCGAGGTCATTCAAATCGACCGCTGGCAAAAGGGCTATACCGCCACAAGGTTTAACGACGGGAACCGTGCGGAGAACGAAGCAATTAAAGATAAGTTCAATGAGAAGCTGGGTGTCAGCAAGGCGCAGGAGCAGGCGATGCTCGCCGGTTCTATGATCCGGTGGGACTCCATTGCCGCCAAACCCAAGAGCTATGATGAGAACGGCAAAGCCATCAAGCCAAAAGACTATGAACGATAAGGAGGTGTCCGCCGATGGCACGAAAATACGACTTCATTTCGGAGCTGTATAACCGAACCTGCAAAACGGTCGTTGCAAACCCTGAAAGCTGGGAAGCGTTTCTCCGCTCTGCCTGCTACAACTACCGTCTGCGCTTTGACGAGCAACTTTTGGTTCACGCACAGCGACCGGACGCCACCGCCGTTCTTCAGATCGACGACTGGAACCAAAAGTTCGGGCGATGGGTCAACCGTGGAGCACATGGCATTGCCGTCTTTGAGGATGCCGACCAACGCCGCCAGCGGCTTTTCCACTACTTCGATATTTTCGACACGCATCCCAGACGCTTTTCCCGCAGAGTTCCCATTTGGCAAATGCGGGACGAATACACGGCAGAAGTGATCGACACGCTGGAAAGCACCTTCGGGGAGTTGAACGAAAAGGAAACCCTTGCCGTTGCCATCGAGTCGGCGGCAAGAAACGCCGTAGAGGACAACATCCCCGACTATCTCCCTGACCTGATTTACAGCGTGAAGGACAGCTTCCTGGACGGCGTATCCGAAGAAGAAATCACCCACATTTTCAAAACGGCGGTGCGAAATAGCGTCGCCTATATGACGATGACCCGCCTGGGCATTGAAGCCGGAGAATACTTTGAACCCGATGATCTTCGGGATGTGGTGAATTTTACGACGCCTGCCACGGTGAACGCCCTCGGCTATGCCACCAGCGATATTGCGGAAATGGGACTTGCGGAGATTTCCCGCACCATTCTTGCCCTCGACCGTCAAAATCGCATAATTGCAGAGAAAACCAAAGCCGATTACAATGTAGGCAAAGAAAAAACCGAAAGGAGTCCTGACGATGAACGAGATCACTTACACGAGGCAGGGGGATTATCTGCTCCCCGATCTGACAATGCCGGAGCAGCCGGAGCTGTCGATGGGCAGGTACGCCCGGATGCGGAAGAAGTTCCTGAAGGAGCATCACAAGGTACGCTACTACAACCTGCTGACGAGCTGCGCCCTAAACGAGCATCTGAACGACACGGAGCGGAGAGCCACCGAGCTGGAGCAGAAGCTGACCCGACAGATGGCGCAGACCGAGGGCGTGACAGAGAGCCTGAAAGCAGCGGATATGATGAGCTGGGTTCGGAAGATGAACAGCATCCGAAATCGGGTTCAGGAGATCGTGATGGCAGAGGTAATCTTCGCTTAGACTATTACGACCGAAGTCACGAGGATAAAAGCCTACCGTTCTTCGGCGGTGACGATACCGTTCGTGAAATCCTCGGCACTACGCCGCACCTGAAAGCAAGTAAAGACGAGATACGGGCATTCTTTGAAGCTACCGCTGATGAGGACGCCCGTATTTCTTATATCAAGCGCATTTTCAACAACGACTATACCGAGGTCATTCTGAGCGATGGACGGCGTGTGGGCTACAAGACCTATCAGAATGTGTTGCAGCTTTGGGAGGGCAGTTATCTCTCCCGCACAGCACAGAGCTTCTATGATTGGGGCGTAATTGCCCAGCACTTTGAAGCGATGCGGTTGCTTGGGGAGTTGCAGGATACGATGAAGCCGCTGCCGTCCATTGACGGGCAGTTGAGCTTGATGACAGCAGGAGCAGAGGAACGAAAGCCCTCTGCTTTTACTTTTTCTCAGGAGATCATCGACGCTGTTCTCACCCGTGGCAGCGGCATCTCTGAGGGGAAAATGCGAATCTATGAGCAGTTCCAAAAGAGCCTGTCTGCAAAGGAAAATGCCGATTTCCTAAAAAATGAATACGGCTGGGGCGGCTCTTATCCCGTAATCGTCGGAGCCGGTATTGATGAGCAGCACGACGGCAAGGGTATCCGTATTTCTAAAGGCATCGGAAGCGATAAACCTCATATCGACCTGAAATGGAGTCAGGTAGAGAAGCGCATTGCCGAGCTGATAAAACTCGACCGTTACCTGAACCCCAAGGAAAAGGCACAGTACCCTGAGTGGCTGCAAAAGCAGGAGGAACGCCGTGCAGCACTTACCGAGGAACGAAGAAACAGAGAAATCTTGTCTACCGCACCGTCCGAAAAGACGGAGCCGGAAAACGAGCGATACGAATACCATCTCGGCAGCACCGTCTATCTCGGCGCAAACGAGTATGAAATCCTGTCCTTTGATGATGAGCGTGTAATGCTCTATGATACGCAGTTTCCGCTTTTCAACAAGGAAATGACGAGAACTGAGTTCGACAGCAAGGTGCAGGAGAACCCGCTGAATGACCATTTGAAGGTCGCTATTAAACAGCCCGAAGAAAAGGCGGTCGAGTATGACATCGGGATGGGCTATCTCGGCAACGGACTGACCGTTTGGAACCGTGCCGTGGAGGTCAATGGGGACTATCAGAACATTGCCCACATCTCCCCCGAAGGTGAGATCACCTTCTATGTGCAGGACTTGCCGCAGAGCGTTGTGGAGCGTATCAGACAGACGGCAGAAAGAGAAAAGCCAAAGGATGCTGCTTTGCCGGAGTTCTATCAGGCGTATCTTAAAACCAAAGCAGACAATCCGAGTAGCCTTTTGCTGTATCAGGTGGGTGATTTCTTTGAAGCCTATGCTGATGATGCAGAGGTCGTCGGGACTGCTCTTGAGCTGACACAGACTACTCGTGCCAGTGGTCATAACACCCGTGTCCCTATGGTGGGATTTCCGCAGCACCGCTTGGAAACCTACCTTACAATGCTGACCGACAGAGGGTACGATGTTGAGGTCAACTCTTTGGAGGACGGCGAACGCAGTACCCGTACCGTGGTTTCCACCACAAAGGAAGCTCCGGTAGAGTCCAAACCTATCGGCAGGATCGACTATCTCAGCACGGACGGCAAGGTCGGTGAAAGCATCGAGTACACCAGCCCGTATAGCTTTGAGAAGGACATCAAGGAGGAAAACTACTACGGTGTCCCGATGAGTATTGTTCTGTATAAGGACAAGGACGGCAACACCATTCCGCACAGTTTTATCACCCAGCTTGACCCACCGCCCAAGGGCTTTGAGATCATCGACAGCCCGTATCTGCCGGAAAATGCTCTGGACAAGGCGAAGCATCTCATTGATGATTTTTGCTGTGAGGAGTATCAGCGTGAGGATAGTGCGGACTACACCGATCTTACTAATGTCGGCGTTGCCTACACCACGACTGAGGACGACAAGCACGAGATTCAGGCAAGGGTCAACCTTGTGGATTTCCGCATCGAAACTCTTGCAGACGGCAAGGTCGTCCGCAGTGTGCAGTATTCGTCCATTGAAGAACTGACCGAAAAAGGACTGCAAGCATTGTCCTTTGACGACCTTGTTTATCTCTCCGAGGAAGAATTGGCACAGGTGGAAGCACCCCTTACCCCTGTTTGGGAGCATCCGAAGAAAAGCCGGGTGCAAACCTTTTATATTCATCCCGAAATCCCAATGGCAGACCGTCATACCTTTGACCTTGCTTCTCACGAGGTCGAGGATGTCAACAAGAAGGAGCGTTTCCACCGCAACTATGCGGCGATCACCGTGCTGAAAAGGTGTCGGGAAGAAAACCGTTTCGCCACACCGGACGAGCAGATCATCCTCTCTAAATATGTGGGCTGGGGCGGTATTCCCGAAGCCTTTGATGAGCGAGCCGGTTCTTGGCAGACAGAGTTCGGGATGCTGAAAAACATCCTGACGCCGGAGGAATACGCTTCCGCAAGAGAAAGCACTCTGACCGCTTTCTACACGCCGCCAACGGTTATCAATGCCGTGTATAAGGTGATGAAACAGCTTGGCTTCCGTGAGGGCAACATCTTGGAACCGTCCTGCGGCATCGGGCATTTTATCGGTATGCTTCCCGAAGAAATGAAGGAAAGCAAGATTTACGGTGTGGAGCTGGATACGGTTTCTGCCGGTATCGCACAGCAGTTATATCAAAAGTCCTCTATCGCCGCACAGGGCTTTGAGGAAACAAATCTCCCTGACAGCTTCTTTGATGCCGTTGTGGGGAATGTACCCTTCGGGGATTTCAAGGTTCCTGACAAGCGTTATGACAAGCACAAGTTCCTCATTCACGACTACTTCTTCGCCAAATCCTTGGACAAGCTC
>OBJE01001237.1_pt1 | contig 14680 bp, 15 predicted proteins | sample 1519681 | NCBI WGS metagenome assembly OBJE01 (sample SAMEA3888898, study PRJEB22519) | human gut metagenome | biome: human gut; feature: human-associated habitat; material: faeces | place: Denmark | collected 2011 | reverse complement strand
TTACCCCGGAGGAATTAGAGGAAATCCGCAAGCGTGAGGAACGCAAGGACAGGCTCCACCAGAACTACTTGAAGCGGAAAGCCAATGGTAAACAGAAAGAGTATGAGGAGCGCACGAAAGCCAAGAAAAAAGCGGAGATTGAAGCCAGAAAACAGGCAATCCGCACCGAGGATATTGCCAGAGGGGTATTTATCCCGGTGAGCAGTTTGCCGCAGCTGGGACCGAGAAAGGGAGCGTGATTTTATGAAAGAGTTGAAACCGAGAATCCATGAGAACGGTATGGACTATGTGTTGGTGGGCGACTACTATGTGCCGGACTTGAAGCTGCCGGAGGAACGCCGACCTATTGGGCATTGGGGACGCTTGCGCCAGTCCTATCTGAAATTGCACCGTCCCATGCTTTACAACGAGCTAATTTTGTCCGGCAGGCTCCACACCGTCGTTGCCGATCTGAACGAGCAGGCGGCAGACAGGCTGGACTTGATTATCCGGCAGATGATGAAAGCCGAGGGCGTGACCGAAGCCATGAAAGCGGAAAATCAGATGTTATGGGTACAGTCAATGAACTCCATCCGCTGCCGGGCAGAGGAAATCATCAAGACGGAACTAATCTACTGTTGAGAGAGGTAAAGCTATGATTTTGGAAGCCATGCATAATGGGGAGTTTTATCCCTGCGAGACAGTTGTACCTACATCACCGGAATACCGAAAGGCAGTCATAGCCTGTGAAAAGCTCATGGAGCAGTTGTCCCAGCGGCTCAGCAAAGAGGACTATGAGCTGGTGCAGGAACTCCGGGCGCAGACAGCAATCGCCCAATGTGAAGAAAGTGAAAGTCACTTCAAGTATGGCTTTTCCGCTGGGCTGATGTTCAGCAGGAAGCCCATGAACAAGTGCAGCAGAAGAAAGAAAAATAGATGAAGAAAGCCGCCTGAGCAGAAAGAAACTGTTCGGGCGGTTTCAGCATTCGCCAGTAGATTTATTCACACTCTTGTGATAAAATTTACTACAATAAAGAGCGTGATAGCACTAATTTTATGGGGGGATGCTTAATGAATAGAATTTTGAAAAAATTTTTACAGCGGGGTGTCGATTTAAGTCCTGTGGGAGTTGAACTCCGTGAGGATAATACAAATTATTTTTGTACCCCAAAAGGGGCATCGGTTTTTGGATGGGCAGGGATAGATGGTATCCACTTCTGTTTCATTCGTGGATTTGGAGAGATGGTTTTCTCTGTCAGCCCCATGAATACTTCTCCTGATTATGTTCATCCAGTAGCTGAAAATTTTACCGACTTTCTGCGGCTTATACTGGCTTGTGGTGATGTGGCGGCAGTGGAACAAGCGTGGATGTGGAACGAAGCACAGTTTGAAGCCTTTCTCAATGAAAACCCTACAACCCAGGAACAACAGCAAACTTTATCGGAAATTTCAGAGAAGATGAATTTGTTGCCTATGGAACAACCGTGGACATATATCAAAAACCTGCAATCTTCCTTTGATTACAGTCAGATTAAATACACAGAAGATTATTACGATAATGATATGACTTCAGAGGCAGAATTGGTTGCCCCTGAATGGAAGGTCTACTTTGATGGAGATTTCTGGGGACATCGAGGTAAAGACCGTGCCGGAAAAGAGATCAAGCTGGATAAACAATTCGATTGGGCTGGATATCATTGGGTAATTCCGGCAGCTTATTCATGTAGCAAAGGACTTGTCGTTGATTTTTGTATGCGAGTTGATTCAGAAAGCATCCGTGACTTCATGAAAAAATGGAATCTGGACTGGGAAAATGACTCATGTGAAAATTTTACCCGTGAGCAACAGATGCAGATGGAATGGGAAAACCCACTTTGTTTTAACTTCAAACCTTGCTTGAAGTTAAACGAGAAAATATTACAGACAACCCATGGCTGCGCTGTGAGCTTTAATCCTTGTCTGCCAGATGGCGTTATCAATGAGTTGGAAGCAAAATGGGCAATCGACCATTATGGGCTGGATAGTACTTATGGCTGGGTCATATGCAGAGACGTATTTCCTTGGGGAACCAAGCATCACCCTGAAATCAATAAACTTTTTCTTACAATGGAGCAGCAACCAGGACAAGTTCCAGGCTCACATTTCAAAGTTCACGCACCCGGAGATTCATTTATGTTTTCCCATCCTGTTAGCGGAATAACCCATACACTGACCGTGCAGGAAATAGAACAGCAGACAGTTCCTCAAAATAGTTTTGGTTCTGATCGCTGGATTTATCCGACACATTATATTGCCATGAGTTATACACTTACCCCTGAACCGATGGAGAACATTTCGGTTTTTGACTGTGATGAAGGCGATAGACCGATAGAAGTTACACCAGACGATCATTCGTTCCGTCCAGTTGGCAGTAGTTCCTGTTTTATTGTTGGTGTTATTGGTGGTGCAGATGGTCCGACAGCAGTTATATATGGAACAAATTCACAAGAAAAACTTCATGCTGCTTGTTCTGCTCTGCACTTTGAACCGGTTGGTGATGATGTCGAGTGGCGTATCGTGTTCAATGTTACGCAGTTTGACAAAGAAACATTCCCAATTATCTAAAAATACCCTTAGAACTCTAAGGGCGCACTTCTATACTCTCTATCGAGAGTAGTGCGTCCTGCGGAGCTTCATTCTCTGTCAGCAGAAGAAAACTGCTTGCCTGCGAATGTTGCGTCACTTCGTTCCGTCAAGGTGGCTACACCCCCTTGCACCGCTAAAGCGGCTATCCCCTGTGGACTTGCCGTCCGCAAACGGTTTTGACAAACCGTTCGCCGCCAGCAAGTTTGAAAATAGTAAACGATAATTTAACAAAGGAGCGTGAGCGTATGAAAAAGATTATGTTTGGAAACAGTTTAATGCTATTGGGTATTGCTATAATGATACTTGCAGGATTAAAGGTGATATATGTAGGAACACTGTGGGTGTCGTTTCTTTTAATTATCGTGGGTTTTGTTATGGCTACGATTGGTTTTTTCGGTAAGGATAGCAAATAAATTATCTAACTGAATACAACAACCGAATACCGAAAAATAGACCGTTGACTGGTCGCAATGTGCGAAAAGTTGGCGGTCTTTTTTTATACCCATTTTCAAAAAAGGAGATCAACCAAAATGGCAAAACAGAAAAGCCTTGAACAGCTTCGAGCTGAAAAAGAGCAAGTGGAAAAGCGGCTTGCACAGGAACAGCACAAACTGGAGCGTTTGGAGAACAGAAAGAAATATCTGGAGAAAGGCGAAAGGCAGAAACGTACCCACCGCCTTTGCAATCTGGGCGGCACGATTGAGAGCCTTGCCCCGGAGGTCAAAGATCTCACACGCACCGAAATGACAGAGCTGATGGAACACATCTTTTCTCTGTCCGAAGTCCAGCGAGCCGTCCGTCACATGGCGATTACCCATATCAGCCAAGCAAACAGAGAAAAGGAGTTGAAAGCCGATGGCACTATTTCATCTGAGCGTCACGCAGACTAAGCGAAGCGCAGGACAGTCCGCTATTGCTTCTGCCGCCTACCGTGCCGGGGAGCGATTGTATAGCGAGTATTACGGCGAATACAGCGACTACACCCGCAAGGGCGGCGTGATCTGCTCCGATATTCTCCTGCCGTCCCATGCACCGCCCGAATACGCAGACCGCCAGACCCTATGGAACGCCGTGGAAAAAGCCGAGCGTGGAAAGAACGCCCAGCTTGCATACAGCTTTGACATTGCCTTGCAGAATGAATTTTCCCTTGAGGAAAACATCGCTCTTGCAAGGCAATTTTTATTGGAGAACTTTGTGAGCCGGGGCATGGTGGTTGACTTCGCCGTACACCAGCCAGACCGGGAGGACGGCGGCATACCAAACCCGCATTTTCATGTGCTTTGCCCTATCCGCCCCATCGAGCAGAACGGCAAATGGGGACTAAAGCAACGCCGGGTGTATGAGCTGGACGAGGACGGCAACCGTATCCGAGACGCAGACGGAAAGTTTGTGTTCAACGCCGTTCCCACTACCGACTGGGGCAGTCCCGAAACGCTGGAATACTGGCGGCAGACATGGGCGGAGCTATGCAACGCCAAGTTTGCGGAAAAGGGGCTTGACGTTCGTATCGACCACCGAAGCTATGAGCGTCAGGGCGTGGAGCTTCTTCCCACCGTCCACGAGGGCGCAACCGTCCGGGCAATGGAGAAGAAAGGCATACGCACCGAAAAGGGCGAGTTCAACCGCTGGATCAAGGCAACCAATGCCGTTATCCGGGACATTAAGAAGAAAATCGCTCTCCTGTTTGATTGGATTGCCGAAGCAAAAGCGGAGCTTGCCAAGCCGCAGGCACCCGACCTTGTTTCTCTGCTGAACGCCTATTACACCCAGCGCAGAGCCGGGGCATATTCGCAGAAAGGCAAGGTCAGCAACCTAAAGGAGATGAACGAGACTTTCAATTATCTCCGGGCAAACGGCATTTACTCCCTTGAAGATTTGGAAAGCCGTGTCAGCGAACACAGTGCTGCCACAGAGAGCTTGAAGAAAACGCTGGACGAACAGACCGCCCGAATGAAAGCAATTAAGCAGCTCTATGACAGCTCCGCTGCTTTCCAGAGCTTGAAGCCTGTCTATGACGGCTTGCAGAAAATCAAGTTTGAGAAGCCCAGAGCCAAGTACAAGGCAGAGCATGAAGCGGAACTGATACAGTTCTACGCCGCCAGACGAAAGCTGACCGGGGAGTTCCCAGACGGCAAGGTGGATATGAAAAAGCTGACCGAAGAGTATGACGAGCTGGAACAGGCGCACAACACCACCTATGGCGAGTTTAAGACCGTCAGAGACGATTTACACCGCCTTTGGAAGGTCAAGTCATGTGTAGATACTGCCGCCCGATTTAACGAGCGTACAGAGGAACAAAAGCTCCAAAATCGACCCCAAACACGACAGAAAAAGGAGGAACTATCCCGATGAATTATACCCAAGCGCAGATTGACCGGGCAAACGCCGTCAGTCTGGAAGATTTTCTCCGCACACAGGGAGAGACACTTATCAAAAGCGGACGGGAATACCGCTGGAAAGAACATGACAGCCTGACCGTCCGGGGAAACAAGTGGTTTCGCCACAGCCAGAGCAAGGGCGGCTATCCCATTGATTTTGTCATGGAGTTTTACGGCAAGTCCTTTCCCGAAGCCGTCCAGCTCCTGACCGGCGAAAGCGGCGAGGGGCAGAGCGAAGCCAGCACAGCACCGCCCACAGCGTTTCACTTGCCCTTGCACAACCGAACAGCCGACAGAGCAATTCAATATCTTTGCGAAAGCCGAGGTCTCAACAAAACGCTTGTTGAGGCTTTTCTTCTTTCCGGGGATATTTACGAGGACGCAAAGCGGCACAATGTTGTGTTTGTCGGCAGAGACCGAAGCGGTACGCCGAGATACGCCCATGTGCGAGGAACGGCAGACCCATTCAGACAGGACATTGCCGGGTCTGACAAATCCTATCCGTTCCACTATGAGGGAAACGGCAACCAGCTCTTTGTCTTTGAAGCACCGATTGACCTTTTGTCCTTTATCTGCCTTTATCCGCAGGACTGGCAGACAAGGAGCTACCTTGCCCTGGGCGGCGTTTCAGGCAAAGCCCTTGACCGTTTTCTTTCTGAACGCAAGGACACCCGAAAAGTGTTCCTCTGCCTTGACAGCGACACCGCAGGAAGCGAAGCCTGTACCCGACTGGCACAGTCCATTCCCAGCGAGATCGCCGTCATTCGCCTTGTCCCGGCAAGGAAAGACTGGAACGATGTTCTCCGTCAGCAAGGGGACATTCCCAGCCGCAAATTCATAGCCGAGACAATCACGCTGCGAGAGCTGCCCACCGCCCAGCCTGTTCCCATGCTCCGCATGGCAGATGTGGAGCTGACGAGCGTGGATTGGCTATGGTTTCCCTATATTCCCTTTGGAAAGCTGACGATTATACAGGGCAACCCCGGCGAGGGCAAGACCTACTTTGCCATGCGTCTTGCGGCGGCTTGCACCAACCGAAAGCCCTTGCCCGGTATGGAGACCCTTGAGCCTTTCAATATCATCTATCAGACCGCCGAGGACGGTCTGGGCGATACCGTTAAGCCCCGGCTGATGGAAGCGGACGCAGACCTTGAACGAGTGCTTGTCATTGACGATAGAGACACGCCGCTGACCCTTGCCGATGAGCGCATAGCAAGGGCAATCCGTGAGAACAACGCAAGGCTGGTTATCATTGACCCGGTGCAGGCGTTTCTGGGCGCAGATGTGGACATGAACCGGGCAAATGAAGTCCGTCCCATCTTCCGCAGTCTGGGAGACATTGCACAGGCTACCGGGTGCGCTATCGTGCTGATAGGACACCTGAACAAAGCCGCAGGAACGCAAAGCACCTACCGGGGATTAGGGTCTATCGACATTACGGCGGCAGTCCGCAGTCTGCTCTTTATCGGCAAGCTGAAGGACAGCCCCACAACGAGGGTGCTTATCCATGAGAAAAGCTCCCTTGCGCCGCCCGGACAGTCCCTTGCCTTTTCTCTGGGAGACGAGAAAGGCTTTGAATGGATAGGAGCTTATGACATTACCGCTGACGAGCTTCTTGCCGGGACAGACACCGCCAAGACCGAGAGCAAGACCGCACAAGCGCAAATGCTCATTCTGGAACTGCTGGCAGATGGAAAGCGTATGCCAAGTGCAGAGCTGGAAAAGACGGTCAATGAGCGTGGGATTTCCTCACGCACCATGAGAACGGCAAAGAGCCGTATCGGGGACAGACTTGTGACCGAGAAAGACGGCACAGCATGGGTCTGCTATCTCCGAGACTGACAACAGGAACACGGCAAGCGTGGCAAAGACGGCAAGGTTTTTATAGATACCTTAATGTTGCCGCCTTGCCTTGTTCCCTCATACTGACACCGCCCGATGATGAACAGTCACCGGGCATTTTTCATTTACAGGAGGATTTTGAATGAACAATACCGCAACCAACACCGCCACTTGCCCGACTGTCAGAAAGCAGATCGGCAAGACAACCTATATCGTGCGTGTGCATTTCAGCCAGACCGCCAAGGAGACGATGGAGGACAAAATCAAGCGTCTGCTGCGTGAGGAAGTCCGCAGAATGTGACTTCTTTGTGAATTTGATGAAAAAGTCCTTGACTTTTCGTCTCTGGATTGACGAACTTAGACTTGTAGGCATAAACGGGATGGTAACAGCTCATACCAGCACCACCAAATCATCCACAAACCAAGAAACTTCATGATCTCCTAACTCCTTGAGAGCCGTTTCAATGGGAATGAGGTTGTAGGAAATAGCTTCTTCATCCTCAAAATGGATATCTATACAGGTATCCTTGCACCAACCGTAGTTAATACTGTGCAACTCAAACAAAGTCATGTGCATTCCTCCGGTAACATAACACAAAAATTTTCGGCACTCTGACGAACTCTAATGGAGTTCTATTTGTACTATAATTGTAACAAACTTTTCTTTTGTGCAAAAACGCCGGAGAGGCGGGCCTTGCCGTTCCCCTTGCCATTACCATAACAATGACCATAACCATCACCATAACCCTAACTCTAGCTATTACCATAACGGGAGAATTTTACAAAATCCTCCCGGAGATTGCATAGAGCCGTGCATCAGATGGGGAGGGGACGCCTTTTCTTGAGAGGAGTGGTTTTTCGTTGGCAGAGGAACACAAGAAGAGTTTTATGCTGTATTTCGATAATTTTCCCTGTGTGGCGGCCCTGGACGCGGAGCAGCGGGGGGAACTGCTGCTTCTGCTGTACCGCTATGCCATGGCGGCGGACAAGGCTCCCACGGATCCGGAGGAGGTTTTGCGGCAGCACCCGGGCTTGAGGGAGGAGACCCGCATGGCCTACCGGTTTCTGGCGGAGACCATTCGGCGGGATACAGAGAAGTGGAAGGAAAAGCAGCGGCGCTACCAAGAGGCGGCGGCGCGGCGGCAGGGGGATGGGGCGATGATCTCCCGGAAGGCCCTGGAACAGGCTGCGCCCAAGGATTACAGCGACATCCGGAAGTACCTGCGGGACGTCTCTACCGCTGGTCGGTTGCCAAAATCCGACCCATAGGGTAGACTGAGGGCGAGGTGATACACGTGAACAAGGAGCGGCTGGGCGATTTCATCGGCAGCGAGCGGAAAAATCTGGGCCTGACCCAGCGGGATCTGGCGGCGCGGCTGCATGTGACGGACAAGGCCGTCAGCAAGTGGGAGCGGGGGCTGAGCTACCCGGATGTGACGCTGCTGGAGCCCCTGGCGGAAGCCCTGGACCTGACGGTGGAGGAGCTGATGGCCTGCCGGAGGCAGGCGGCGAAAGGAGCGGAGGAGACCATGCAGAGCTTGTTGGATATCTCCCGTGACAGCGTGCGGCAGGAGCGGCGGCGCTCCTGGCAGCGGCTGGCGGCGGTGCTGGTGCTGCTGGCCGTAACTGCCGCCGTGGTGGCGTATACGCAGATCGTGGTGACGGAGGAGGGGTATTACAGCATCGTTCTGAAAGAGACTGTGAATGGCAGGAACTGTGTCTATGTGGAGGACCGTGGACACCTGATCCGGCTGAAGTGCGGGGAGGATGTGGACTTTGATGCCCTCACGCTGCGGGACGAGCGGGGAGATACCATTTCCTATCAGATGGACTTTCAATGGAACCGGCTGACCCGCACTGGTACGGTGTCTGCCTGTGAGGACACCGGCGTCACCGTTCTGGGAGGTGTCATGGATGTCACCTATGAGGGGGATTCCGGCAGCGTGCCGCTTCTCTTCGGCTATACCAGCGTCCAGTATCTCCGGGACGGGTATTACCCGGACCCCTACGCAGAGTCCGAAAATCTGGTGTTTTTATGTGACGTCCGGTTTTGGCCCTATCATCCGGAGGAGCCGGACCCCACCGGCATCAACACCCGGGCAATCCTGGAAGTGGAGGACTGCATCAACGCCGAGGCGCTGGACGTGGATGGGGACGGAGCGCTGGAGGTGGCCGTCCGCACCCGCTGGCCGGAGAAGCCGTACACCGTCTACGACTATGTGGATGGAGAGATTGTGGAGTCATGGCCGGACACCCTGCCAGAGGAGATTTTGGAACAGATGTGGGCCCCGTGGGAAGGGCTATGAAAGGTGCTGCCTATGGAATCTCCTGCGCCCCCCTCTGAGAGCGGCGGGTGGGGTCTCCTTCCACCCGGAGACAGGGAGCCAGCATCTGGCCTTTCACAGCCGGGAGCGGGTCCTCCGCCGCATCGACCAGTACACCGCGCGGCAGTACCGGCATCAATCGGGACAAAAAGAGGCCCTGGCTTTCGCCAGGACCTCTTCTTGTACGAGCAAGACTGTAAGCCGGGTTCTGTATCAAACAGTCATCTATCTCGACGTACCGTCGCCGGTACGCTCCAGCCACCCCGGGAGCGGCCGGGCCAGCCTTGGGGGTCGGACCCCCTGCTCCCATACCGGTGTTGCTCCGGATAGAGTTTACAGCATCGGACAGTCTCCAGCCGATGGGTGAGCTCTTACCTCGCCTTTCCACCCTTACCGACAGAGCTACTCTCTGTCGGTAAGGGTGGCTTGCCGCTCCCCGCGGGAGCGGCCGCTGCGGCGGGCTGATTGCAATTAGGAAGAGGGACCCTTCGCCCCTCTTCACACAACACCCCTGCGCCGTTCCGCGCGGAAGCGATTGCGCTGTTCGGGGAAGTTTCCCTCGCCCCGCTCCGCGGGGCATCGCGTTCAGCCGTCGCTGGTTCCCTGACCGATACAGAGTAACTCTGTCGGCGGTATATCTCTGTTGCACTTTTCCTGAAGTCGCCTTCGGCGGGCGTTACCCGTTATCCTTGCCCTGTGGAGCCCGGACTTTCCTCACGACCGGCCTTTCGGCCTGGCCGCGCGACTGTCTGTCTTACTCGCCTGTCTATTTTAGCGGAATCCGGCGGGATTGTCAACGCCTGGCCGCAATGCGGCCTCCACATCGGCGGAAGTCGCCAGGGCCTTCCGCTGAAAATACCGGATGGCCCGCAGAGCGCAGCTAGGTCCCGGCTTCATGGCCCCGCAGCCCTGGGAGAAAAAGTCTGGGAAGGGGAGGGGCGTGGTTGTATTTTTTTCCGATCTGCGGTATAATTTCCTTGTCTGTCAATCTCTGCCGCCCAGCGCGGCGTTAGGAGCGTACCCATGAAGTTTGAGGAATATCTGGACTCTCTGCGGAACAAGTCCGTGGCCGTCATCGGCATCGGCGTCAGCAACCGGCCCCTGATCCGGCTGCTGCTGGAGCGGGGCATTCCCGTCACCGCCTGCGACAAAAAATCCCGGGAGGCCCTGGGGCCCCTGGGGGACGAGCTGGAGCAGCACGGCTGCCGCCTGCAGCTGGGGGAGGACTACCTGAAGGACCTGACGGAGGACGTGATCTTCCGGACCCCCGGCCTGCGGCCCGACGTGCCGGAGCTGGCGGCGGCGGTGGCGCGGGGCAGCCTGCTGACTTCCGAGATGGAGGTCTTTTTTGAGGTCTGCCCCTGCCCCGAGATCGCCGTCACCGGGTCCGACGGCAAGACCACGACCACCACGATCATCGCAAAGCTCCTGGAGGCCGCCGGGCGCACCGTCCACCTGGGGGGCAACATCGGCCGCCCGCTGCTGTGCGACACGCCGGACATCGCGCCAACGGATCTGGCGGTGCTGGAGCTCAGCTCCTTCCAGCTGATGACCATGGACCGGAGCCCCCGCATCGCCGTTATGACCAACCTGTCTCCCAACCACCTGGACGTCCACAAGAGCTACGGGGAGTATATCGCTGCCAAGGAAAATATCTTTACACACCAGACAGTCCGGGATATTGCCGTCTTTAATGCCGACAACGAGACCACGGTCCGCTGCGCCGAAAAGGCCCCGGGCCGGGTGCGGTGGTTCTCCCGCCGGAAGGAGGTGGCGGACGGCGTGTTCCTCCGGGGCACCTCCATTGTCTGCCGGGGGCCGCAGGGCGAGCGGGTGGTGCTGGACACCGCCGACATCAAGCTCCCCGGCGTCCACAACATCGAGAACTACATGGCCGCCGTCGCCGCCGTGGACGGGATGGTCCCAGACGAGGCCATCCGGGCCTTCGCCCGCACCTTCGGCGGCGTGGAGCACCGGATCGAGCTGGTCCGGGAGCTGGACGGCGTCCGGTGGTACAACGACTCCATCGCCTCCAGCCCCAGCCGCACCATCGCCGGGCTCCGGTCCTTCCCGGAGAAGGTCATCCTCATCGCCGGGGGCAAGGACAAGGGCATCTCCTATGACGCCATCGGCCCGGAGATCAACGAACATGTGAAGGCCCTGATCCTCTGCGGCGCAACCGCCGGGGTGATCCGGGCCGCCGTGGAGAAGGCCGCCAACTTCACCGGCCTGCCCATCACGGAGGTGGACAGCTACCAGTCCGCCGTGGCGCTGGCCCGTGAGACGGCGCGGCCGGGGGATGTGGTGCTGCTGTCCCCGGCCAGCACCTCCTTTGACCGGTTCGCCAACTTCATGGAGCGGGGCCGGGTCTTCAAGGATCTGGTGAACGCTCTGAAATAAGGCCAGGCCGCCCCCGCATACAATGGCGGGAAGGGGGCGTGATGGCCATGATCTGGCGCGGATTTTACTTCTACCGCCGGCGGATGGACCGCCGGCGGGTGCTGCGGGCCCTGGCGTTTCTGCTGATGGCTCTGGCGCTGACGGTGCTCTTCATCGCCGCCACCCAGATGCGGCCTCTGCTGGAGAGTATGGCCACCACCCGGGTGTCCAACACCGTTACCCGCATCGTCAGCGAGGCCGTGTATGAGGCCATCGAGAAGGGCGAGCTGCAGTACGACGGCCTGGTGTCCTTTGAGAAGGACACGGAGGGCCACATCACCGCTGTGCAGAGCAACATGGCGGCCTTCAACCACCTGCAGGCGGAGATTCTGGACACGGTCCTGACCCGCATCAGCCAGGTGCCCACCGGGGACCTGTCCATCCCCATCGGCAGCCTGACGGGTTCGACGCTGCTGGCGGGACGGGGGCCCCGCATCACCGTGCGGATGGAGTCCGTGGGGTCGTCGGAGGCGAACTTCCGCAACGCCTTCACCTCCGCCGGCATCAACCAGACCAAGCATCAGATCATCCTGACGGTGGATGTCTCCGTCAGCGTTCTGCTGCCGGGGTTCCGCACCGCCACCAAGGTGTCCAATTCCTTCATCGTGGCGGAGACGGTGATCGTGGGCACGGTGCCGGACACCTACACCTATTTCTCCACAGATCCGGATACGTACGAGGAGGATCTGAAAGACTACATTCTGAACAACAGCTGAGAAGGGAGCACACCCTATGGACTACCGCGAGGAAATGAAGCAGCTGCGGGACTTTTTGAACCAGCAGAGCTATCTGTACTATGTTCTGGACGCGCCGGTGATCCCGGACTACGAGTACGACCGGCTGAACCGGCGCCTGGAGGAGCTGGAGGCGGAGCACCCGGAGGAGATCACCCCGGACTCCCCCACCCAGCGGGTGGGCGACAAGATCCTGGAGGGCTTTGAGACCTACGAGCACCCGGTACCCCTGGAGAGCCTCCAGGACGTGTTCAACGCAGAGGAGGTCTCGGAGTTCCTGGATCGGATGCGGGAGGCCCTGGGGGACGGCGCCGCCTACTCCGTGGAGCCCAAGGTGGACGGCCTGTCCGTGGCCCTGGAGTATCGGGACGGCGTGTTCGTCCGGGGCGCCACCCGGGGCGACGGCCGGGTGGGGGAGGACGTGACGGAGAACCTCAAGACCATCCGCGCCATCCCCATGCAGCTGCCGGAGAAGCTGCCCCGGCTCATCGTCCGGGGCGAGGTCTATATGTCCCGGGCGGTGTTCGCGGAGATCAATGCCCGCCGGGAGCTGGAGGGCAAGCCCCTCATGGCCAATCCCCGGAACGCCGCCGCCGGGTCCCTGCGGCAGCTGGACCCCAAGATCTGCGCGGAGCGGAAGCTGGATATCCAGGTGTTCAACCTCCAGCTGGCGGAGGGCAAGACCTTCCAGAACCACTCGGAGACCCTGGACTACATGGCCTCCCAGCACTTCAAGGTGATCCCCCACAAGACCCTCTCCGACCCGGCGGAGATTCAGGCGGAGATCGACCGGATCAACGAGGAGCGGATGGACTACCCCTTCGACATCGACGGGGCGGTCATCAAGAGCGACCACCTGGCGGACCGGGAGCGGCTGGGCTCCACCGCCAAGTTCCCCAAGTGGGCGGTGGCCTTCAAGTACCCGCCGGAGAAGAAGTTCTCCGTGGTCCAGGACATCGTGGTGCAGGTGGGCCGCACCGGCGTGCTGACGCCCAAGGCGGTGCTGTCCCCGGTGCGGCTGGCGGGCACCACCGTCACCAACGCCACCCTCCACAACCAGGACTTCATCACCGAGAAGGACATCCGCATCGGGGACACTGTGCTGGTGCAGAAGGCGGGGGAGATCATCCCGGAGATTTTGAGCGTGGACTTCGACAAACGCCCGGAGGGCACGGTGCCCTACACGCTGCCGGACGCCTGCCCGGTGTGCGGCGCCCCGGTGGTCCGGGACGAGGACGGCGCGGCCCTGCGCTGCACCGGCGCGGAGTGCCCGGCCCAGCTGCTGCGGAACCTCACCCACTTCGCCAGCCGGGACGCCATGGACATCGACGGCTGCGGCCCGGCGGTGATCCAGCAGCTGATCGACTCCGGGCTGATCTCCAACGCCGCGGACCTGTACAGCCTCCACGCCGCGGACGTGGCCAAGCTGGACCGGATGGGGGAGAAGTCCGCGGAGAACCTGATCCGGGCCATTGAGAACTCCAAGGCCAACGACCTGAGCCGCCTGCTGTACGGCCTGGGCATCCGGCAGGTGGGGGAGAAGGCCGCCAAGACCCTCGCCGCCCACTTCGGCTCCATGGACGCGCTGATGGCCGCCACAGAGGAGGCGCTGACGGAGATTCCCGACGTGGGCGGCATCACCGCCCGGTGCATCGCGGACTACTTCCGGGGCGACCAGGCGAAGGACCTGATCCGCCGCCTGAAAGAGGCGGGGGTGAACATGGAGAGCACCGCCCAGCCCACCGGGGACCTGCTGGCGGGACTGACCTTCGTCCTGACCGGCGAGCTGGAGTCCGCCTCCCGCAAGGAGGCCGGGGAGAAGCTGGAGGCTTTGGGGGCCAAGGTGTCCGGGTCGGTGTCCAAAAAGACCGGCGCCGTGGTGGCCGGAGAGGCCGCGGGCAGCAAACTCCGGAAGGCCCAGGAGCTGGGGGTGCCGGTTCTCAGCGAGGAGCAGTACCGGGTGCTGGTGGACGAGGTCCCCGGCGACAAGGCGGAAATCCTGGCCCTGCTGGGCCGGGGCGAAGCGGCAAAAGAAGCGGAATAAACAGGGAAGCGGGGGCTCACGCCCCCGCTCTTTCGGCTTGTGTGCAGGCTGCGCTGCGATGCGTGCCCGGCGGGCGTACCGTCAGCAGGGGTCATCGATCTGGATCATGAATTTTGTGACGTATTCCTCCGGGCTGGAGATCGCAAATTCGTTCAATCCAAGCTCGTAGGCAAAGCCTGTCAGGATCAGATGCTGCCGGCGGGCATAGTCGATCATTTTTTGGTACATGGCGGGCGCCTTGTCCCAAGGTCCCTTCTGATAGCCGCAAAGATACCGCCCCGCCGGCCTGACGAACGTATGCGGACCGGATGCGCT
>OBJE01001231.1_pt1 | contig 14729 bp, 14 predicted proteins | sample 1519681 | NCBI WGS metagenome assembly OBJE01 (sample SAMEA3888898, study PRJEB22519) | human gut metagenome | biome: human gut; feature: human-associated habitat; material: faeces | place: Denmark | collected 2011 | reverse complement strand
ATTAATGTGCCAACGACCGCACAGGTTGCTATAGAAAAACTGCTTTGACTATATTTTAACATATGTGAAAGAAATAGCAAGCGGTTTGTATTTTATTATATTGTTTTTGTTGTATATGCAACATATTTTTGGACAAAATTATAGTAATATTGTATTATAAATAATGAAATCAACATTCAAGAAAGAAGGACAAGAAATCCTATGGACAAGGTTTTCAAAATAGAAGATTTACGCCCTATCCGCGACGAGATGACCGTCTCACGAAATTCAAGGCTTAGTGACAAAACACCCATAACCTATTTTTCTCTCGGAAAGGGCACGTCAATCTCTCAGGAATCCTACGATAATACCACTGTATACATCGGTGCAAAAGGATGCGCTGATTTTCTTATCGGAGATTATGCTGCAAAACATACCATATCAGAAGGTGATATGCTGGTAGTCCCTTCGAAAACACTCTGCGGAGTAACAACAGAAACCGGCTGTATTTACATCGAAATCATCATAAAAAAGGAGAACAACAATATGAACAAAATTATCAAATCAGGCGAGGTCATGAAGCTTAAGGATCTTATCTCATATGAGGATGGCAGTATCACGAACATTGATGTGGTAAGCAACGACACAATGAAATTCGTGCTTATGGCATTCGATGAGGGCACCGATCTCACACCGCATCGTGCGCCTGGAAATGCAATAATTTTCGCACTCGAGGGCAAGGCTGTAATAGACTACGTGGGCAAAGATTACACAATCTCAGCAGGCGAAAATTTCCGTTTTGACAAAAACGGACTGCACAGCGTAACCGCTGACGGAAGGTTCAAGATGGGACTTCTTCTGGTGTTGGAGTAAAGCCTGCTTCACTCTTTTTTCAAATCCCATGCCCCTGCTTCCTAAGCACCGGCATGTTGTATATCTTCACCAAAAGCGGTATCACCATGATAAACCATACTATCGGCTCTGCCACTATCACTCCTGTATAGCCAAGCAGTGGCACAAGTGTGAATGCAATGACAATCTTTCCTACCATCTCAAGTGAGCTTGATACAAGCGGCGTAACTGTATCGCCCAGTGCCCTAAGTGCCGCCGCACATGCATCATACAAAAATGTCGCTACAAGCCCTGCTATTATAATAAAAATATATGACACAGCCATTCCCATCAAAAATCCTATCATCAGATTGCTGAGTGTCGTGGTGGCTCCGACTGCTGCCAGTGAGTTTTCTCCCAGATATGATCCGACTATTCTCGTGTCAACTATACTGTATGTGAGCTGGAGTATATTTGCCATAAATATTGGAATGGCAAATGCCAGTATGAGTCTTGATGATTTTCCTTTTGTAAGGTCTTTCATGTATGTATATCCTCGTATATTTCAAAATATTTTCATCAATATATTAGCAGATAAATTTTAAAATTCAATCTTTTTAATCGGTAATATAATCATTTCTGATCATACTAAAATATAAACAACAATATATAGTTTATATACGCAATAATTATACATATTAAATTTATATATATTATATTTACACGCATTGAATTTATACGTATCATATGTTATATTATATATATACTAAAGAAATGTGGATAAAAATATGCCGATCAAACCAACTGAAATGGAACGTATAATACTTGCCGATGGGTGGATTTTCAAAAACCAAACCGGATCACATCGGCATTATATTCATCCTTCAAAGCCCGGAAAAGTAACTATTCCTTTTCATAAAGGCAAAGAACTGAACAAAATCACTGAAAATTCTATCCGTAAGCAAGCGGGAATCAAATAATCATAAGGAGGTATACTCATCATGTTATCAATATATCCGGCATGTTTTTTTAAGGAAGATAATGGATACTCTGTAATCTTTCCTGATTTAAATTATCTTGCAACACAAGGAGATACCCTTGAAGATGCTGTGGCTATGGCTGTTGATTGTCTTGCAGGATATCTGTATACGGCTAAGATGGATAATGAAAAATTTCCTAAAGCATCCAAATTATCTGATATCAATATTGACAGACTATCTGACGAATTAGACATAACAGGAACATATACCGATGCATTTACCAATATGGTTTCAGTAGATGTTAAGGCATATGCCAAAGAGCATTTCGATAAATCGGTCCGAAAAACCCTTACCATTCCGGCTTGGCTAAATACTGCTGCGCAGGAAGAGGGAATTAATTTTTCAAAAACACTGCAGGAAGCACTTATGTCAAAGCTTAAGGCTCATTAGATATCTGCATTATAATTCGGAGACATTATGAACAACGATATAAAATACAAGCTGGCCAATGCCATGAAGGAATGCATGTTTTCCTCTCCTGTCGAGAAAATTACGGTTAAGGAAATCTGCGATACATGTGGTGTGACCAGACAAACCTTTTACAGAAATTTTCAAGACAAATATGACCTGATAAACTGGTATTTTGATAAGATACTGATTGAATCCTTCCACCAGATGGGTGAGGGCAGTACCGTGTACGAAAGCCTTGTTAAAAAATTTGAATATATCCGGATGGAGCACCTTTTCTTTAAGGCTGCTTTTAAAAATGATGAGCAGAACAATCTAAAGGAGCATGATTTTAAGCTGATTCGTCAGTTTTATATTGACCAGATTGAGGGAAAAAGCCACCGGAAAATATCCGACAAGCTATTGTTTCAGCTTGAGATGTACTGTCAGGGCTCTGTCTTTATGACAACACAGTGGGTGCTTGGCAATAAAAACTTCACCCCTCAGGAGCTTGCCGGACTGCTCGCTGATGCTATGCCAAAGGAGCTTGCCGACGTGTTTCGCGAGGTAAACCTGATATAATTCAAGGTAATATTCAGAACCATTTAGAACAAGTATCTTGCGTTTTTACAAATGTGCACGGTGGTCTGAATAGTTATATCAGCGTTAAAAATCCGGGAATGCTGTCAATTGACAGTTCCCGGATTTTCTATTTTTCTATTTTATTTCATTCTTAATCGTAACTATTCACAAACATCCCTGTAAGCTGTTGCAGAATTACATAATCTTACGGAAAAGAGCCTTCAAATCCTCAACACTTGCATCCTTTGGATTTCCAGGTGCACATGCATCCGCGTGAGCAGACTCTGCGAGGAAGTCTAAGTCATCCTCCTTAATAGCTTCAAGCTTTGTTGGGATTCCTACATCTACAGAGAGCTGCGCTACAGCATCGATTGCAGCCTTTCTGTACTCCTCTACAGACATATCATCTACGCCCTTTACTCCCATTGCGCGGGCAATTTCACGATATTTTTCGCCTGTACAGTCTGCATTGTACTCCATTACAATTGGAAGCATCATAGCACATGCTACTCCGTGTGGTGTATCATAAACAGCTCCGAGTGTATGAGCCATTGAATGAGCGATTCCAAGACCTACATTTGAGAATCCCATTCCGGCAATGTACTCTCCAAGTGCCATGCCCTCACGTCCCTCTTTTTCATTGGCAACTGCACTTCTTAAAGATCTTGCAATAATCTCTATTGCTTTGAGATGGAACATGTCTGTCATCTCCCAGGCAGCCTTTGTTGTGTAGCCCTCGATAGCATGTGTGAGTGCGTCCATACCTGTTGATGCTGTAAGTCCCTTTGGCATTGATGACATCATGTCCGGGTCTACGATTGCGATGATTGGCATGTCATGTGGGTCCACACATACAAACTTTCTCTTTCTCTCTACATCTGTGATGACATAGTTGATTGTAACCTCTGCTGCTGTTCCTGCTGTTGTAGGTACTGCAATGATAGGAACACAAGGCTTCTTTGTAGGTGCAACCCCCTCTAAGCTTCTTACATCCTCAAACTCCGGGTTTGCGATGATGATACCGATTGCCTTTGATGTATCCATAGAAGAGCCGCCTCCGATTGCAATGAGGTAATCAGCTCCTGATTTCTTAAATGTCTCTACGCCATGCTTTACGTTGTCGATTGTTGGATTTGGCTTAATCTCTGAGTAAAGCTCATATTCCAATCCGTTCTTATCAAGGATATCTGTTACCTTTGCTGTAACTCCAAATTTGATTAAGTCAGGGTCAGAGCATACCAGTGCTTTTTTAAAGCCATGCGCCTTTGCCTCTGTTGCAATCTCCTGGATTGCACCTGATCCGTGATAAGATGTCTCGTTTAACATGATTCTGTTAGCCATAGTGTAAAATCTCCTTCCAATTTTAAAAAATACTCCTAAAAAACTCTGCCGATAAATTCTTATAACTTATCTGCCTGACTATATTTTAACAAAGTATTAAACGAGATGTAAGTTACAAACCTGCCAATGTGTAACATACCTGTTGCAATATGTAACCTGCCAGTTACCTATGTATATCCCACCGACTGCCAATCACACCTTGTGGCTGTCTGATATAACTTTCTTTAACTCTCTTGCCGCCGCACTAATCGGGTGATGAATATCGTATACCATACATATATTTCTCTGCGGTATCTCCTCCTCCAGAGCTATCTCTACAATCTCGCGATTTGCTATCGCAGCCTCTGCCATAGGCTTTGGCATAAAGGCAAGACCAAGCTCACTTTTCACAAGTGGCAGTATCTGATCTGTCGTTGCGGTCTCTGTATCAGGCGCAAATTCAAGTCCGTGTGACATAAAAAGCCTGTTAAAAAACTGAAATGTCATGGTCTCCCGCCCCAGTCCGATAAGCGGATAATTATGCAGCTCCTTTAATGACAGAGTCTGGCTTCCGAGTGCAGTAAAGGTGGTTCCACCCACAAGAATCTCCTGAAACGAACCAAGCTTTATCATCTTAAGAGGGGCCTCCACCTCAGCCGGTGTCGATACCACTGCAAAATCAATCATGCCGTTTTTTACGGCATTTATAGCCTGTGGGGTGGAGTGATTATATATCTTAAGCCTGATACCCGGATATGCCATGTGAAAAGGTTTTAGCCTGTCAAGCAGATATATGTTTAGAGCTGTCTCACTGGCTCCTATTGATACGCTTCCGTGTGACAGTCCTGTGCTGTCTGACAGCTCCTCCTCCGCAGCAAGTATCTGTGACATCGCTGCAGATACATGCGCGTACAGACGCTCTCCCTCCGGTGTGAGCTGCACACCTCTGTTATTTCTGATAAAAAGTATGCTGTTTATCTGCTGTTCTAAATTGTTCATGGCGCGGGTTACATTTGGCTGGCTGTTTCCGAGCGCCCTCGCAGCCTTTGTGAAATTGCAGTATTTTGCAACATAATAAAATATCTTGTAGTACTCAAAATTTATATCCATATTTAAAGCCTCCTTTTTATTATCGTTTTACCGGTCATTTTTCCGGTAATACACAGATACTAATGATATAATAATATGATATTTCAATTATATCAATTATACTTTTTACTTATTATAATCATAATTGTATAATCATAAATGCTCAAAAGAGAAATATTGATTATATATATAAGAAAAGGACGTGTTTCAAATGAGTGAAAAGACAATGTTTCCAAGAGAAGACCATACAGAAATGCTGTTTCAGAAGATACTAAACGATCCATGGGCGTGTGACAGGCTTATGGAAACCTTCAATGAAAATCTGGTTTACAACGATGAATTTGATGTATCACTTCCGGCAGAAAAATTTGCTAAAGCTCTCTTCAATGCATATACCAACCGCGATCTTTCCGCACTGCTTATGTGTCTGTGCAACAACACCGTATTTGATTTGCTGCGCAATTCATATATTATACCGTACAGGTTCAATGCCGACGGACATCAAAATCCGATAATCATGACCGATGAGCACGGAAATCCGCTGCCCGAGTATAAACACATATCTCACAACAAGAACTATATACATTTTCATGAGATATACAATGATATGCCAGACAAAAAGGATATCTACTACGCACAGGCTTACCGCTACAGTCACACATATGATTCCGAGCATATGACTCCCACGCAGCAGGTCATTGTAAAGCATGACGGAATACTCTTGATACGAGAGCTTCCCGATACCGTAAAACTCAAGGAGACTGAGGCTGAGGCTTACTCTGCCGTATGGGATCTGATGATACAGATTGAAAAGGAGCTTCCTATGGCATATGTTTTTTACGGTCAGGACTCTCTTGTGGAAAATGACAAGCGGTATGATGAAATTGGTATTTTCCTGCGAAGCTCTCATTTCCTAAAAAATCTTGAAAAACATGTACAAAAGGCCGAGGCGATAATTTATGGCAGATAACAGCTACACAGATATCATGGAAAAAAATCATATGGAAATCCCCTGGCATGATTATGCCAGACAGGATGGAAATATACTCATAGATAAGGCGGGACTGATTGAAAAAGCCTCTGTAATCGGACGTGTCGGACTCATCATGCTCTCCTGCGGCACAGGAGCCTGGCGTGTGAGAACCTCCATGAACCGGCTCTCAAAGGAGCTTGGTGTCACATGTACAGTGGATGTCGGACTTATGTCAATCGAGTTTAACTGCTTTGACGGAAATGACTGTATATCACAGTCACTCAGCATAGCAAACACAGGTGTAAACACATCAAAGCTCTATCGCATGGAGCAGTTTGTCGACAATTTTCCTAACGAGGAAGCTCATCTGACCGGCGAAGAAATTCACCGGCGACTTGATGAGATTGAACAGATTCATGCCATTTACTCCCCTGCAAGGCTTGGACTTGCAGCAGCTATAGCATGCTGTGCCTTCACATTTTTGCTCGGAGGAGGCCCTATTGAAATGATACTGGCATTTGTAGCAGCCGGCATCGGAAATCTCATACGTACAAAGCTTATAAAACATCATTTTACTTTGTTCCTAAATATAGCGGTATCAATTTCTGCTTCATGCTTCATATATGCGGCATTTTTAAAAATTGCAGAGATGGCTTTCAATGTACCATCAATTCACGAAGCCGGATACATCTGTTCTATGCTCTTTATCATACCCGGATTTCCGTTTATCACAAGCGGAATCGACCTGGCAAAGCTGGATCTACGCTCTGGTCTTGAACGCCTTGCCTATGCAATAATAATAGTCATGGTAGCCACGATGTTTGCATGGATTATGGCACTGCTTCTGCGACTGCAGCCTATGGACTTTGAAGACTTGAATCTGACCCCCGTACTACATCTAATCCTGAGGCTTATAATGAGCTTCTTCGGTGTGTTTGGATTCTCAATCATGTTCAACAGTCCAGCTCCCATGGCTGCAACAGCCGCACTTATCGGTGCCATAGCAAATTCACTGCGGCTTGAGCTGGTAGACCTGACAGGTATGCCGGCTCCTGCTGCCGCATTTGCCGGAGCTCTCACAGCAGGGCTTCTCGCATCATTTATCAAGGAAAACAACGGATATCCGAGAATATCCCTTACTGTTCCATCCATAGTCATAATGGTTCCGGGACTTTATCTGTATCGGGCTATATACAATTTCGGCATAATGGCACTTTCGGATGCTGTTTCATGGTTTGCATCAGCAATCATGATTATCATTGCACTGCCGCTCGGACTCATCTTTGCAAGAATACTAACTGATAAGACGTTTAGGTATTGCACGTAACAGAATCATACACATTATAAGCAGACTTGTTTTATACCATTCAAAATCCGGACAGTACAAGCTCTGCACCAACATACAAATATTAAACTCAAAAAACAAGGAGGCATTCATCATGCTTACAGCAGTTACAGGAATAAACTGGGGAGACGAGGGAAAGGGTCGTGTCATCGACCTTCTCGCAGAACATGCGGATATCGTAGTCCGCTATCAGGGTGGTAACAATGCCGGACACACAGTAGTTAATAAACAGGGAAAATTTGTCTTAAATCTTCTTCCATCAGGAATACTTCACCCAGATGTAGTATGTGTGCTCGGTGACGGAATGGTTATTGACCTAAACCATCTGTCCAATGAAATTGCACAGATCAGAACACAAGATGTATCTGTTTCACCAAAAAACCTGAAATTATCAACAAGAGCCACAATTTCAATGCCATGGCATAAAATACAGGATGAGCTTGAGGAAGAGCGCCTTTCAAAGTCCGGAGCAGCCTTCGGCTCTACCAAACGCGGTATTGCCTATGCATACAGCGATAAATACCGTAAAAAAACAATCCGTCTCGGTGATTTACTCCACTTAGACGAAGAAAATGTACAGGCCAGACTTAAGACCATGCTTGAAGCTAAAAACCTTGAGCTTGCAGGCTGCTATCATCAGGAGCCTATGTCTCTGTCAGCTCTTTTGTCATGGTGCAGGCAGAAGGCTGCAAAATATGCACCTTATATCACAGATACCGGTGCATTCCTTGAGGATGCACTATCAAAAGGAAAACGTGTTGTACTTGAAGCACAGCTTGGTGCAATGAGAGATATAGACTATGGTATTTTCCCATATACTTCAAGCTCCTCCACCATCTCAGCTTACGGTCCTATAGGTGCCGGTATCCCCGGTGCCTCATTAGACCATGTGGTCGGTGTACTAAAGGCATACTCTACCTGTGTCGGAGCCGGACCATTTGTCGCAGAAAAAGCCATGAACGGTGAATGGACTGAAATGGTCCGAAAGTATGGAAGCGAATATGGTGCTGCCACTGGAAGACCACGTCGTGTGGGTCCATTTGATGCCGTTGCAAGCCGCTATGGTCTAAAATGCCAGCATGCTGACAAAATCGCACTGACCAAGCTAGATGTCCTGAGCATCATGGATCAGATTCCTGTTATCACAGGATATCAGTATAAAAATGCCGTAACAAACGTCTTTGACCCTACCGAAAATCTCGAAAAATATACCCCGGTAGTCAAAATGCTGCCGGGGTGGAAAACCGATATATCAAATTGCAGGTCATATGATGAGCTGCCTGTAAATGCCAAGCGCTACATAAGCTTCCTTGAGGACATGCTAAGACACGAAATACAATTTGTCTCAGTCGGAGCTGAGAGAAATCAATATCTTCTCAATGGTAAGTGGCTGTAATTGCCTTTAACATGCTTTAACCGACCTCTATGCCATCGCCATATTATTTTTCTGATTTACTAAGATATTGTATACACGAATGTGCTGCCACATTTCCTTCTCCGACAGCCTTCGTGTACTGGTATGGCCTGCCTGTGCAGTCTCCTGCTGCAAAACAGCCTGCCACATTTGTCTGTTGGGCTCTATCCACCAATATATGTCCGTTTTCTATTTCAAGCTGGGGCATAAGCTTTGATGGTGCGATGGCGTTCCTGAGGCAGAATACTCCGTCTACGCTCTCAGTCTTTCCGCTTCGAAGCGTAATTCCTTCCACAAATGAGTCTCCGATTAATGCTATAGGTGCATCCTTTGATATCTTTACATTTGGAAGCTCTATTTCGCTGTCATTATAGGTTGGGAAATACAATATCTCTGCTGCAAGATCCGCAAGATATTTTACCTCATGCTCATACTTTTTGTCATTGCATATGACAGCTATCCTTTTATCCTTGTAAAACATACCATCACAGGTGGCACAGTAGCTGAGCCTCTTTCCAAGCAGCTCATCCTCCCTGTCCAGCTGCTTTGCAGACATTACACCCATGCAAAGTATGAGAGTCCTTGCCTCATACATCTCATTGTCTGCAAGCACCATAAAGCCGTTTCCTGCAGGCATGATATTGGTCACAGTCTTTTCTGTTATATCAATTCCCGCAGCTCTCCTATGAGCGTCAAAGCGTTCAAACAGCTCCTGTCCGCTTATCTGTGGAAATCCGGGATAGTTTGTGATTTTCTCTGCCTTTTGCACCTTTTCGCTTAGGTTCTTCGAACCAAACCAGATAAAATCCTTTTTATATGTTTTTAAATTCAGGGCTGCCGACAGTCCGGCAGGACCTGTTCCTATTATTATACTATCGTACATGCTATACTCCTTGTACCAAATGTTTGTATATATTTAGACCTTATATAGTGTGTGGCACTAAGGTATACATCGAATTGCATGCAAGCATGCATCGATGATACGGCCATTTAATCATATTATGTTATTGTAACGTCACATACAGTGCGCCTTCAATGCTTCGATATACTCCCTTGCATATCGCGAGAGTACCACACCCTTTCTGCTGATAATGCCTATCCTCATATACTCCTCCACATCAAGTGGCTTTGATATAATATTCCTTCCATTCAGCTCAGCGGAAATCACTCCTGAGCACACTGTGTAGCCATTTAAGCCAATTATCAGATTAAAAAGTGTAGCTCTGTCTCTTACCCTGATATTCTTTCTGCTGTCAAGAGTGCTGACAAACTCCTCCGAAAAGTACTGTGAATTGTACTCTCCCTGCTCATACGTCAGGTACGGATAGTCCTGCAGATCATCCATCGTGATGCTCTTTTTTGAAGCAAGCGGGTGACTGTCACATATGAATACATGCGGTGTGGCTGTAAAAAGCTCTGTGAACTCGAGTTCATTACGCTTTAGCATCTTTGAGAGCACCTCCGTATTCTTGGAGCTTAGATATATGACTCCCAGCTCGCTCTTTAAATTCGTGACATCTTCAATAATTTCGTGAGTCTGTTCCTCCCTGATGGTAAAATCATACTGATATGCATCAAACCTTCTGATTACATCCACAAATGCATTTACCGCAAATGAATAGTGCTGACACGATACCGCAAAGTGTGGTTTGCTCACCACATCATCCTTGTAAATGCCCTCGATGAGATCCACTTGCTCCAGCACCTGCCTGGCATGACCGAGAAATCTCTCACCATCTTCTGATAGTATCACTCCCTTGTTTGTCCTGATGAAAATAACTATCTGCATCTCTTTTTCCAGGTCATGTATAGCGCTGGTCACAGTGGGCTGAGAGACAAAAAGCTGCTTTGCAGCCTCTGTTATATTGCCGCATTCTGCCACTGTCACCACGTATTTTAATTGTTGCAGAGTCATGCTCATTCTCCTTTTGTTACATATCGAAATATTATTTTACATATTAAATGTCTTACATCGCTTAAGTCATCTCGAAACTATTACTGTATACCGATAATCTTTCTCAGAATCTCACCCAACAGCTTTCCGAGCATAAGTGGAATGACAACAAGCACCACATACCACAGCAGCTTATCATACCACACCCTGCCATCATTTATCACACAGATAAAGTGCATGGCAACAACTGCCACTGAAAATACAGATGCAAGAAGCTGCAAAAAGCTCGCCACATGAAGCTTATTTGTTACCTTGCCAAGCGTAAATAAAAGCATCGCACCAAAGAACATCGCTATATCTGCCTCCCACGGTATCATTTTACTATACGAAAACAGCTTAAACATATCACGATACTCCATATGCAGCTCAAGAAACAAATCCACTGATGCTATCATGAGCAATACTGCTCCTATTGTCGAAAATACCGCTGCCAGATATACATAATTGTTTCCAATCCTGTGCTGTCTGAGCTTATATTTAAGCATACCTTTTTTCTGCACATACTGTGTACGCAGATAAGAATCTGTCGCAGAGGCAATAGCCCTGTCGCAGTACTCAGTTGCTGTCCTGTATACTTTGACTCCGGCATCGTTATTTTTAAGAGCAAACTCCACTAGGCTCTCTCCTGCTCTGTTGTTGCCACGCTCTGTTGCAGTAACCAGATACCCTGCTCCAAGCTTCTGCTCCTTGCCATCAAAAAAGGTGGTGACCAGATAATGACCATAATCGGCAAGTGCATCCACATTTCCAAGCTCCACTGCTTTCTTCCACCAAAACACTGCTCGCCCGGGATCCCGGTATGTGCCCTGGCCTCTTTCAAACATATTTGCTGCCATATTCATGGCATCTGCATCGCCAGTCTCTGCCAGTGGCAGAAATTGACGGAATGCTCCCTCCATATCATTTTGTCTGTATGCCATCATAGCCATATCAAACGCTGTACTTTTCATATTGTTCTCCTTGACAGCCTTAGCTGTTTTCTTCTTATTATAATGTATTTAACATGATGATAGCAATACGACTTCTTTCCCAATTTATTATATGTTTTTCTTTAGTGCTACAGCAGATATTGCAGACACTATAGGCACCGTGAGTATCACTCCAAGCGTTGCAGAAATTCCCTGAATTATTTCAATTCCGATTGAATACATATCAAGCACCTGATAATACTGATAGTTATAGCTGTAAATATATACAAAGGTATTAATCGAACCACCTGCAAAAGCCAGAATCAGCGTGTTGGACATGGTTCCCATCATGTCCTTTCCGACATTTATGCCGGATTTAAACAGTTCTTTGGTGTCAAGCTTTGGATTTTTATCATGAATCTCATTAATAGTGCTTGCTACAGACATGGCAACATCCATCACAGCACCAAGAGCTGATATCAGTATCCCTGCAAACATCAGCTCTCCCACCTTTATATCTGTCATCTCACCAATATAAATAAGACTTTCGATATCATCCACATTATAGCCGGATATATGGCATATTTTTCCAAATATAAATGCAAAAACAGCAGCCAACACCACACCTATTATTGTGCCGACGATTGCACAGATTGATTTTGCAGTAAATCCATCTATCAGATACATAACAACGACTGTTGTTATAATTACCACAAATGCCGCCGCAAAAATAGGAGACACTCCTCTGTAGATAAGCGGCATAAATACAAATAAAATGCAACAGAATGTAAACACAAGTCCTACAGCTGATTTAAAGCCCTTGAATCCTCCAATTAACACTAAAACTATAAGGAAAAAGGCAATTATCATATACAGTTGATTTCCTCTGTCATAATTATAGACACTTACCGTTGTAAGCTCATCCGACTCGCTGATTATCACTATTACCTTTGTTCCTATTCTACATCTGGCACCATACAGATACGATGAAGAACTGGTGGCATCCAGATACGATGAAGAACTGGTGGCATCCAGAATTTCTCCCTTATGCTCACCAGTTCTTATTTTGACCTTTATCTGCTGCTGCCCAGCCCTGACACTGTCATCTTCACCCACAGAACCATCATAATCCTTTGAAGTGCTATCCGAATAATCAGAGCTGACAATCTCTGTCACCGTCGCTTTTTCAAAATCACGGCCATCAGTTGATTGCAGTTCTGTCTTTTCCACATTGTTCAGTGATATTCCAAATGCAATTATCAGAGCAATACTTATTATTGCAATACAGATTTTCTTCACTATTTTCTCTCTTTTCCGGCAAATACCACTGCTGTTCCTGCTGCTCCAAGACCAATCACACAAACAATTGTCCAAAGCAGTGCCTGTGACTCATCACCGGTCTTAACCTTAGAAACTGATTTATTGTTTGACTTTTCTGATGCTTTCTCTGATTCAGATGTTTTTTCTGTTGGCTGCTCTGATGCTTTCTCTGATTCAGATGTCTTTTCTGTTGGCTGCTCTGATGCTTTTGGTGGTTCCTGTGCAGTCACCTTTACAAGACCGTTTCTGGCTGTTGTCAAGTTCTCAAGTATCTTGTTGATCTGTGCCTGCTCAGTCTCAGGGCTGATACGGTTTGCGGCATCCATCGCATCCTTTAAAGCCTTCCAGCTACCAGTTGTGTAGTCCTTCTCTACAAGTGTATTATCTGTAAGCTCTTTATTTATCTGTGCAAGCTTAGCATCAACTGCTGATTTGTCTGCTGATTTTACAATAGTAACCGTATTGTCAATTGCACTGTCATTGTCAGTACGATAAGTGTTAATTGTCATGGTTGTCTCTGTCACATCGATGAGTGAATATGTAGGGACATCCTCCTGCCATCTGCTTGCTATATATGACTGCTGACGTGATACTAGATCATAATACTTACTTCCTGATGAACTGCTGGCTGTAAGATAAAGAATTCCCTTAGGATCTACCACATACTCTCCTGTCTCTGTAATTCTGTCTGCATCCATCACAGAAGTAAGATAAGATAAGTATGTCTTTTCTGATTCGTCTGTTGTGTCTGCTTTGATATTTCCCGGTGCTACAGTCAAAGTACCCTCACCTGTATAGTCAATATCCTTATCAAGCATTTCATCAAACTCATCATCAGTATATGTTACAGTCTTTTCTATCTGATTGCCTGAAAGAAATTTACTTCTTGAATAAGCATGGTCATGTCCTGTAAGCACAGCATCTACACCATATTTCTCAAATGTCGGTGTAAGCGCATAACGTAAATTCACAATCTCCGGCTCATTCGAATGCTCTGCCGAACCATAAATATCCTGATGCAATGTAACTACCTTCCACTTGCAATCAGCATTTTCTGCAACTGTTTCTTTGATAAACTGAATATGCTCTGCTGAGTTTGTGTCCTGTGTATTAAGCATCATAAAAAGCACATCACCATATGTGAAATAATAGTCACCACCAACTTTTTTATTATCTCCCAGATTGCTGAGGTTTGGAACATTAAAATGGTACTGATAGTTGGCATTGTCTGCATCATGATTACCGACTGTTGTTGCTACCGGCAATGACGCAAGTGTATCCGGTGAAAGATATCCTGCATACTCTATCTCACTTGTTGTAGAACTCTTTCCCGGAGCTTTTTTCTTTGTTGTCTGAATCTGGTCTCCTGCTGACACAATAAAATCAGTTCCTGCACTCTGTATCTTTTTCAATGTCTGTGACCAATTGTAGCTGTCATTTGCTACCGCATTGCTCTGTGCATTGTAAAACGCCTCTGTATCAGCTCCCTTTAATTCATTAGATGAACCAATCTGTGGATCACCTACAAAAGCAAATTCTTTAGGTTACAATCGATGATGGGGTAAACGAAAAAGCAGTTTTGACATT
>OBJE01001225.1_pt1 | contig 14800 bp, 13 predicted proteins | sample 1519681 | NCBI WGS metagenome assembly OBJE01 (sample SAMEA3888898, study PRJEB22519) | human gut metagenome | biome: human gut; feature: human-associated habitat; material: faeces | place: Denmark | collected 2011 | reverse complement strand
GCAATAAACCATGCATTGCTCATGTACGAATACAGGCATGACAAGAATCAGGGGTATGTGCGGACCGGAATCAGGACCATCCATTACAGGAACGGATGGAGAATAAAGAAATAAACCTATCATTAAAAAACAAGAATATGGAAGTAACAGTAATGCCGAATCCTGCATCGGTAGAAAAACAGCAGGGATTGAACCAGGTGGTCATAAACAAGGTACAACGGATGGTGGAAGGCAAACGGCAGGGAGTCATGGAGACCATCGCACGGCTGCTTGACGAAGGAAAAATAGCGCAGGACTTCATCGCCCCCATCGGGGTGAACCTGCGCGGCAAGGAGAAACAGCCTGTCATTTCATTCCGCGCGGCGGACCGGGTGCAAATGACCATGCCGGAGGGAAATTTCAGTCTGCACGGCAATGCCATCAGCCAGATTTCGGAGAAGATGGGGGTGCCGGCCAAGTACCTGCGCGAACTGTCCGGTGGCGATGTATGGCAGAAACAGCTTTGCGCCACCATCCTTAATGAGCATTCGGGCTGGACTGCGCGCACACGGGTACTTATCCGGGCGGTAGGCATGGAAGTGCGGGGCGTACTGTCCGACTCGTACCGGCGGCTCAATTCGGTGGATATCCTGACCGCATTCATCCGGGAGGCGGCCAATCAGGGGGCGGTCGTATCGGACGCCTACATGAATGACACCAAGGTCTGGTGCGAGACCATCCTGCCCACCCCCATTGAGATTCCCACCAGAAAGAACGGGACGGTCATCATCTTTGCCGGGGCACGCTTTTCCACTTCCGACTATGGCAACGGATCCGTGGACATGCGTTCGTTCCTGCTCAACGGGGCATGCCTGAACGGGATGGTACGTGAATCCGTCATGCGGCAGGTGCATCTGGGGGCAAGACTGCCCGATTCACTGGCACTGTCACAGAAGACCTACGAGCTGGACACGCAGACCACCGTATCGGCGGTATCGGACCTGACCAAAGGACTGTACAACAAGGATACACTTATGCAGAAAGCCATCGAAATACAGGGCGCTTCGGAAATAGATGTGGACTTCGACAAGGAGCTCAAGCAACTGGTACAGAAAGGAGGCCTGCTGAAGAGCGAAGGGCGCGAAGTGGAAAAATTATTGATGAACAACAATCCGGAGGACGGAGTGACCGGAGGGGCCACCCTGTGGAAACTGACGCAGGGCATCACCGCTTTCGCACGGGAACAGGAGCCGGAACGCTGCCGGGAACTGCACGAGATATCGGGACAACTTATGAACCGGGTAAAAACCAACTAATAAATAACATTTACTCATTACATAACTTAAAAAACAACCGGATCATGAACACTTCATTGGAAATCATCCGTTCGGCAGGAACGGATCACCTGTGTTACCGGATGGAGGACGATACATTCGTGGCAGTCCATAACCCGATGCTTTCTTTCACGGAAAAGGAAGACGAGTTTGAAATCGTCCCGTCCGACAACTCCTATCGGAAGAAACTCTACATCTATCAGGGGCAGGCTGTACGGCTGGTTCCGCAGATCTATCACAACGGCTGGCTCGCCCTCTGTCTGGAACTGGCCGATACGGAAGAGCCTTACACGATCCTGACGGTCAATCTGGAAGAGACGGATGCCGTCGGACTGCCCGACAGGACCTTCATCGACATCAACAACAATCCCGACGCGATGGAATTTCTGGAGTTGAATCACCTCGCCACTGATACCGGTTACCGGAGAGGCAGTGGCTGGGTGGAATATCCGATGGTGCATGTCAACCTGCCGCTTGTCTTCCAGCATTGTCCGGAATCGTTCAATCATATCAATATCCACGCGTAATGTTTCCGATAAATAAACCGGATGTCTAATCGTGGGAGTCCGCCGGCGGCTCCCGCATTCATTTCTATGCCTTATGAAAACAGATTTCAGCGAACAAGTGGAAAAACTCCGCAAGGAGATTACAGCCGCCATAAAAGCGGTATTGGAAGAATATGGGAAAACGGAAATGGAGTTTCCCGATACGGTGGATGCCGTGTACGTGATATGGTTCGACCATGACGGCAATCCCTATGAGTGCCTGGTGCGCAGGATACAATTCTTCGGGGAGGACCTCCATCTCGTTGTGGAAGACAAACATTCCCGTGACTTGTACGAAATTGACGGTCCTTTTGAACTCGGGGCTCGTTGCATCAACTGGCTGGACGAGATACTCCGGACAACCGTACAGCTTTTATCCGATTCCAGTTACAAAAACTAAATAAAAATAATGATGGAAACAATAATCATTGACAGGATATGCACCTCTTGCAGGTGTGACAAAGAGACGGCACGGGAATACCTTGATGCCGAAGTAAGAAACCTGCGTGAATTATGCGACGCGAACGATTTGCGGGAAGGTGATTTGGAATCGGCAATGGCAAACCAAACGGTTATCGACCAATTAAACTTATGAATATGGAACCGAAGAGTTTGAACGAATGGTGGGACAAACAACCCGATGAACTGAAACAGGCATTCACATTCTTACCGGATGAACGCTGGGAAGAGGCAGACCTGTATCTGAGAATCAATATCCGCAACTATTGTTGCCTGAAAAAAGACAAATTACTCCCCGAAGACAAGGAACGCTCGATGCTTATCGAAATAGTCTGTGAACTGACCGATACTGAATTATGTCGGACAAACAATAAGACACTCGATGAAATGTGCGATGCGGACGGGGCTTTTCTGGAAGAATATCAGGACCAATTCAATCGGATATACGACAGGCTGGAAGGGAGCATATTGGATTATATGAATGAACAATCATAACAGATATAATTATGAAAGCAAAAGTATTCAAATACAAGTTTGACGGGAATACTGTCGTCGCTCCTTATATGGAGTTGGAGCCGTATGCGGAGAATGTTTATCTCTCGTTATCTACAAAAAACGAATATGGAAACGAAAGCGAGGACATATTCCATGTTGTCTGCAAGATAGAAAATGTATTTTTCTCTTGCGGACAGCATTCACGCCGATTCCTTGACAAGGAGGAACGCAAAGAAACTACTGCCGCTTATTGTAAAAATTGGATTACAAATACACTTCAAGATTTAGAAAGGGGAGTTCATATCTCTCTTCTTTCTATCCGTGTGTTTGAAGCTCTTGGGCTTGATACTGCACCTTTGTGGCAAGCCCGTGAAGCATATTTAAAAAGACAGGAACAAAAACGGCTGGAACTGAAGGCTAAGGAAGAAGAGGAACAGCGATTAAAGGAAAAGGAATGGCAACGGCAAATTGACGATTGCAAACAGAGTTTTCTAAATGGAGAACGAATTGAGGCAAATGTTTTTCTTGAAATAGCCAAACGGGACGGTTTTGAAATCCATATCCGTACCAAAGGTACATTCAACAAATCCGTAAACGGTCTTACAAAATCGGGAACGATCTATTTTAGAAAGTATAAAGGTAAACGGACACCTGATTTCACCGGCTGTCAGCGTGCCATTGCGGACTATCTCAATTTTCTTGCATCAAGGCAATCCTGAAAATGAATATAGAAAATCAGGTAAAACAACATTATGAGGGTAAAGCCAAAACTAAAATGACTGCTCCGAAAAGTTACACATTGTAACTATTACATCCAAAAGGGTCGCATCAAACTCAGTTTTGAGCAATGATACGACCCTTCCTTTAGCCTTTTGCCATCTGTTTATCTATGGAATATACAACAATTCAAACTCTTTCTTCCGTCGTCGCTCGATGCTCGGTACCACTTTTCCCTTATAGCATCGGAACGAGATATATTCCTCGTAGATATCCCTGTTGCCGGACTCCAATTTTTGAATCAGCCTGCTTTTCGGCATTTTCCCGTACCCAACCAACCGGTAATATCCCACATTATGTAAGCTTTTACATAATGTGGGTTATGTAAACGAATATGTTATGCAAAGTTGTCATATATAAATATATGTATATCAATAATATAATTCATGACAGTTGCAATTTTATTTACATAACTATTACATAGAATGAAATCATAAAATAGAATATCCTAAATTAAACACATTAATAAATGGTACAAAGTCAGTAATTACTCAGCGAATAATTTCATCATCTGAAAGCTTTCTGATACAAAAATTTTTCAAATAGATAGAATAATAAGGGATTCATATACAAATGGAAAGATTCATGTTCTGTTTCATAAAATTTCTCTACTTTTTCTATTTGTCATTTATGTAAAAGACTGATTCTCAATTATGATTATTCGCTGAGTAGTTACCAAAGTCGAAATATCTTTTCTGACTTGCTTATCATAAACATTTATTGTACATTTGCATAGCATTTCCAAATAGAGGACACAGAGCCTATCTTTATTTATAAGGTTAGATAAATGAAAGGAGGTGTTTGATATGCGGATAATGTGTAATTGCATTTACAAACCAGTGTCTGTGTCCGATTATTATCGGTTTCGCTATGGAAAGTGGGAATACGTTTCACCGTATTGCCGTCGTCGTCCAAGACGATAAATGCACATCTTCGGCAGCGAGATGTAAAAGAGCTGCCAATTTATACTCTCTTATTCATTATAAAAGCTCTCATATCTTCAATTGACTGGCGAATTTCGGTTTCTGTATAAGGAGTATTATGACAATTCTCTGGATGATGGATTTGATGACGAATTTTTTCTGTTAAAGTCTTTTGTTCTGTCCTAGTTGTACCATTTGACAACTCCTTAATATAGTTGACTGTTGGTTTACCATTTTTATATTCTTCAATCCATTTTACTTCACCAGTTTTGTTCGAATAAAGATAACTATATAATTCATCATGGTACTCTTCTGTTACTTCTCCAAAAGATGTGAAATTTATTTCATTTAAAGATGGATATGGCAACTGGGATAATTCAATATTCTGAACAACTCTTTCTTCTTCTATTTCTTTTACTAATCGAATGTTATCGAACTTTAGTTGTTTTACAACATAAGAACTATGGGTTGTCAATACAACTTGTACATTCTCATTGTTGGCTAAATCTATTAAAGCTTTCATCAGAATCTTTTGGTGTGCAACATGCTGAGAAGTCTCAGGTTCTTCAATAGCGTATATTAGACCATCTGATTCTGTATTACTTTGCATTCTTTCGGCTTCAGCTCTAAAAAAGTTCAAAAGTATCAAACGTTTTACACCACTACCACGTTTATTGATAGGAATGTCATTATCTCCAGCAATAGATACATTTTTGAATAAATCAGACCATTTTAAATCAGTGAAAGATGGTATATTAGGGCTAAGACTATTTGCTAGCTCTGGATTCATTTCTCGTATTTTATCTAACGTATGATTTGAGACTTCTTGTAGTTTAGTTGTAACATGTTCTGCTATTTGCTGACACATTTGGGCTACATTTTCCTCTTTTAGTATTGATTTTACAGCCTCTTTTAAAGGATCTTGTATTTCTTTATCATGGTCATTATTACTACGATCAGCTTGAAAGAGTGAATATACAGGAAGAAACTTCTTCAAACTTTCCCAAATAGTCTTTCCGTCTTCTTTTGTTACATCAATTTCCTTTTCTTCTAAATTAAGATTATCTGCAAAATGATTCCATATTGCTGCGCGTATTACAGCCTTTCTAGTCTGATCTTCACATTCTATGTTCTCTCGATTTAATATTGTTTTAAGTTCAGTAATTTTCTTGCTTAACAAATCGCAACAAACTGCATTGGTCGGATGTTTAGCTCGAATATAAACTTTTTCCTTTCCAGCTTTTGGATACCTTTTCACTATTTTTAGAGTATCAGATTCTGTTAAAAGATATTCAGCTGCAAGTGTAGTTCTATTGCTTTCATCTATAACTAAACTATCTGGTAATTTAAAAAATTCTACAGCAATTATTACTTCATCGTCACCTTCATTAGAAGCACGTTTATTTATATCTTCCTTATCTAGGGAAATACATCCTTTTCCTTCGTTAAAGAAAATGTCTAAGGCTTCCAGAATTGTAGATTTTCCAATATCGTTACGACCAACAAAAGTTGTTAGATTGGAGAAAAGAACTGTAGTCTCACTTCTATAGCCACGAAAGTTTTTAAGTGTTACGGATTTTATTAACATATCTATATTTTATATAAATTTATTACATCAGTGTCATTCGATTAAAATTTGCAGCCTACTAGTATAAAAATATGAGTGGGAAAATATTTTGCTGCAAACTTAACCGAAAGCAAAATTACTGAATTTTATTTTTCAAAATGCTCTTTTCCATCAAAATTGTAGCCTTAAATATCTGTATTTAGTCATCAATATGACAAAACACACTTATGGTGATTAGACATCTCTATTATTATAAGTTGAACTAATATAAACATGTATAAAAAATGGATTACCAAAAGTCGGAAATATCTGCATTCTTAGTGATGACATTTGTAGATATTTAAAAGAGAATTTATCTTATTTTCCTATAACCATCAACGTATGCAGGGAATCATGGAATCGATTGCCCGTTTTATGGAGCAGTTTGATTACATAAAATACGACAGGCTCGTTGATAAAATATTCTTGGAGTTTGTTTTAAGAGAAAAGAACCTATTGTAGGATAGACGTTATCGGAAAGATCTAGTTAGAAATATGAAATTTATGACTGGTTTTATATTGATAGAAAATAACAACGATGCCTGAACCAGAAGATTTCAGTAGCAATTTGGATTAAGCGCAGAACAATTCCAGCATATTATAAAACAAAAGAAAGATTATATAAATCTACATAAAGATGGTTATGCAAAAAACTTACATAGAAGATATTACTATACCACTGATTACTATGTAATTGCAAATAAGAATGTTTGCATTGTATTCAAATGAGTGAAGAGTGGTTCTTCTATTTACTACTCTTCACTCTACTTACTGTTTTATTTATATTTTACTTGCAAAGCTTTTAAAAATTCCATTAAATCTCCATCTTTTTGCCATGCAGTTTTACTTTCCTTAATAATACCAGGAGCCAGTTTTTCCAATGCCTGCTCTTTTAATTTTTCACTTGCTCTAGCATATATTTCCGTTGTTGTAGAAGCATGTCCAAGAAAGTCACGAATATAGACGAGATTTATACCCGCTTCCAACATGTGCATGGCTTTGGAGTGCCGAAAAGTGTGACAGGATATATTGCTTGGTATCAATTCCAAATATTGTTTCCTCGCATTTTTAGCATGTCTTTTCACAATATCCAATACGGCCATTCTCGTCAACCTTTCTCCTTTTGGATTAGGGAATAATGGATGGCATCTATATTGTGAAGCAAAAAGATTGTTCTCTTTCATATACAACCTTAAATTTTTTACTTGATTAGTAGAAAGAGGAACTACTCTGATTTTATTGCCTTTCCCATGTAATTTTACAGTAGTAGTTTCTCCTAATCTTATATTCTCTGGGGTAAGGTTTATAATCTCTTGAACTCTTGCACCGCTATCATACAGCAGCCCCATAAGAACAAAGTCTCTACGCCCTTTACGAGTTGATAAATCCGGTTGTTCAAGTAATGCCTGTACTCCTTCTGTAGTCAAATAAGACATTTCCTTAAAAGGTGTTCTTTTCTGTTTGATACTCAATATAGCTTGCCAATAAGCCATGCCCTTAACTTCCCGATATTGAAGATATTTGAAAAAAGATCGTAAGGTGCTTAAACGATTGTTTCTTGTTGATATTGAGCATTTTCTCGTTTCTTCCAGCCAATGCAAAAATCCTAAAACTCTTTCTTTTGTAATTTCTTTGAGGAATAGTTTTTCCGGTGCTATTAATTCAATCTTATACATGTATTGTATAAAAAGCATGAATGTTGCACTATACTGTTTTACCGTTTGATAGGAACAGCCACATTCCATTGTGAGGTAACGGTTTAAATAATCTGTGAGATATTTTCCGAAATCTGTCATACACTAAAGTTTTGATACATAATTAATCTATCATTTCATCCATGTTTGGAAAAATATGATTGTGAGCCATATCTACTTGCTTTACAATTTCGGGAAACATGGTCTCCACTATTCTGACATATTTATTTGTAGCGGCAATGGATTGATGTCCCATATACGTCATTAGTATCAACATCACATTATATATATCTTTCCCTGATTCACATAATTGCACAAATGAATTTACACAGAATGTATGTCGAAGGTCATGCAGACGAGGTCCTTTTCGATTTTCATTTCGTACGATGCCGGCACGTTCTAAAATATGATTGAAAATGTTTGAAATTGTTTTTGATGAAATCGAAGTATCATTACATTTTACAAAAAAATGGTTTTCCGGATTAATACTAAGCCCAAATTTCTGTTTTTTAGTCACATAATCACGGCACATCAGTACTAAGGAAGGAGAAAGAGGAACATATCTGTCTTTCCCATTCTTACATTCTCTAAGTAATAGGCATTCATTTTTGAAATCAACATCACGGTGCTTCAATTTTACAGCCTCACCTATACGGATTCCTGTACCGTAAAGCAGACGGATTAGGCATGGTATGGAAAATCGAGCTGAATTGATTATGTGGTGATAGGCATTTATTCTGTCGCACTCCTTGAAGATTCTTTCCATTTCGTCAGGTGTGTAAATGTAGGGGACAAAATTTGATTGATGTTTGGGCAATACTGGAATATATGAATCATATCCGATTGTTTGCAGGAAAGAAGAGAATCCTCGAAGAATGATAATCCTATAATAGCGGTTATCTTCAGATTCTCCTGGGAATCTACAGCACCAAGCATCTGCCAAATCTTTGGAAATCCCCAGGACCTTCTCGTTTCTATCATTGGCCAACTTGTCAAAGCGCTTTAACAAACATTCCATCACAGTCGTTTTGCAACCTATATTTTGCTTGTATTCTATATATTGGGTAATTAACCCAGAGAATACACTATATAATTTACCAGTTCTCTTTCTCATAAATTTCCAAGTAAAATATTTCAGGAATTTGAGGTACTTCAAGTGCGCATTGTCTTAGATGCTTCAAATCGACTTTTACATAACTCATGGTAGTTAATAAATTGGAATGTCCGAGAATTTCAGAAATAACGCTTGGTGATTCACCATTCTCAAACAAATTAACAGCAAGGCTATGACGTAAAGAGTGAGGACCATGTTTGCGTGCTGATATATCTATCTTGGCAGCTAACATCCATTCTGAGACAATTCTGCTCAATGTATGGGGTGAAATCCTTTGATATGGAGCCATATGTTCCAAAAAAACATGCGGACTGTCAATATCAGGTCTTCCGAACTTGATATAATCAATAATGGCATTTCCTATTTCCTCTGATAATGGAAATGAAACAGGCTTTCCCGTCTTTGCCTGCACAATGGACAAACGGTTGAACTCCCATTCAAAATTAGTATATGTAATTCCTACTATATCCGAAGCACGGAGTCCATAACGTGCTGCAAGTAGAAGCATTGCATAGTCGCGTTTTCCTTTAGGACAAGATCTGTCTATTGCGTCCAGCATTTTTTTATTTCCTCCCTACTATAATATGATGGTAATTGAGGATTTTTGGGACGATGAAGACATAAAATTCTATCCCAGCGGGAAAAATTGCAATCTGCTAATAAATTACGCTCACAAGAGTATCTGACAAAGGCTCTTACAGAAGAGACAACGTGAGGCCAAGGACGTTTCTTTCGCTTCAATTCACGTAAGAACAACAAGCAACCGGGAATATCAAACTCTTTAACCGTTTTGTTGTTTTCTTTTAAGAAATCATACAACTCCCTCAAATACAAGTGATATCCGCTCACTGTTCGAGGACTTTTAATTTTTCTTTCATGACAAATAAATTCATTGAATAGTATGCCTAAATCTCCATCGTATTCAAACATGGGACTTCGTGGAGTTGGTTTTCCAATGATAATTCCTGTATGCAGAACTTCATTCATTATTTTTATATGCCTAACCATGTTCTTTTCAAAATTAGACAGTTGGGCGTATGCCATACCTTTGTGACGAGTTTTCAAAAAATCTTCCCCCACACGATCAGAATAGATTTCAATTCTATTTTCCAGCATATAATATTCCAGTTTATTATAACTACTCTTAAATGCACCAATAGTTAAAGGTGCATAATGTCTTTCACGCAGTTGCTGGACAACTTGTTTCCTTAATTCATAAAAATTACTTTCTTCCATAAAACATTATTTATTGTTTAATATTAAGGGGATGTGTCAAAACACCAAAAATATGAAAATCACCCCTGTCACAGATATCTGTAGCAAGGGTGATTTTGTTAAAAAGAGGGTTTTGACACACCCTCTATATCTCTTATTAGGAAATAATACTATGATTCTACCTAATAAATTAAGAATATTATGTAAAAAGTAATCCTATGAAAGAATGAATATACTATTTGTTAATCAACGGTTTATATTTTCTTTATTTACATAATATATTCGCTTACATAACCCACATTATAGAACAGCGCTGTGACGAGCAGGGCATCTTTTCCGAAGCGGCAGCACATCTTATACAGTTTCTTCAAATCGGCTCTCAACAGAGAATCCGCCTGCGCTTCCGTCATGCGGCAGGTGCATCTGGGGGCAAGACTGCCCGATTCACTGGCACTGCCACAGAAAACCTACGAGCTGGACACGCAAACCACCGTATCGGCGGTATCAGACCTGACCAAAGGACTGTACAACAAGGATACCCTTATGCAGAAAGCCATCGAAGTACAAAGTGCTTTGGAAATAGATGTGGACTTCGACAAGAAGCTCAAACAACTGGTGCAGAAAGGCGGCCTGCTGAAGAACGAAGGGCGCGAAGTGGAAAAATTATTGATGAACAACAATCCGGAGGACGGAGTGACCGGAGAAGTCACCTTGTGGAAACTGACGCAGAGCATCACCGCTTTCGCACGGAAACAGAAGCCGGAACGCTGCCGGGAACTGCATGAGATATCGGAACAACTTATGAACCGGGTAAAAACCAACTAATAAATAACATCTAATAATCAGGCGACTGACAGAAACCGCTTTCTATCAGTCGCCTGAAAATAGTTTTTTAACATTCCATTAGATAAAACTATTTCTTTCCATTTATTATTATGTCATGTATTTTACTAATAATGTCCATCTTAAATTTGGAAAACGGACGATTTAGATATCTATTCGGTAGCGTCTCAACTCCAAATAGAATTCGGAACACATCCTCTTTTGTTAAGTGGGTATTTGCCAATACATGATTAACCAGCTCATCTATATAATCACCTGGATTGGCTGTAGCCAGATCTATCAAATCTTTTAATTCCAATCCTGCATGAGCATTATAGACTTCCTTAATGCGAAATAATTCGAGAGTTTCCTTTACGCGTCTTTTGTCTTTAATATCAACCGCTGTTATATTACAATCAACACCATAAAGATTTTTTCCATCGGTGTCCTTGCCTATAAAATTATATGTGAACTCAAATCCTGCATCTGTATCCATATAAGGATGAATATGTTTATCTAAAACCGTTTCCTTTTCGTTCTTCAATATTGAATTACAAAAACAGCATGACGGTATCAGATTATAAAAAGACAGGGCAAACTCAGGATAACGACTCTGTGCGAACCAATGGTCAAATTCTGGTCTTATCAAACGCTCGCCTTCAGTAGTACGAACGGTTAAAGTATATTGCCGATTACAGTATGTACAAGTATTGGTGTTTAGTAATTCTGCTATATAGTAGCTAAATTCCGTATTATCACTTATTTGCGATTTATAGTTAAAAAAATGTTCTATGGTTTCTATCTCAATGTCTGTTATTGCTGCATATTCAGAATGGCATTTATTATCTGCTTTATATTCTTCCCATTCTTTTTGAACAAATGATTTGCCTTTAATATTAAGAATATATGTAAACAGTTCAGAATGCAACTTCAATAACTCTTTTGGAGGAGCCACAAGAAATTTCTCAAATTTTGGACGTATCAAATACTTAAAAGCACGCGTTCCTTGATATTTTTTAGGAACCTTCATTTTGCGCTGTGTTTGCTTATTAAAGGTATATGATGTCTGCTCCCAAAACTTTTGTGCATATTGTTGGACTTTGGCAGGATTAAGCTTGAGTGTCCACATAATTTTCCAATTTTTGATATTGTTCTTTAAGACTATACTTTACAAGAGGTTCTTGTATTAAATTTATGAACTGTTTGATTAGTGGCATTTCATCAAATTCCTCTTTAAGTATTTCATCAAATCTTTGCTTATCTATTTTTTTCTGCATTTCTATAGGCAATAGTTTTATCATTCTATAATTGCTATCTTTAAGATATTGAATTTTTTCCTTTTTTTCAGCAGGAAGTACTTCTTCCTCTATATTTCTAAATTGATTTACCAAATTATAGAAATTCAATTTATCAACAATTTTTTTTATTGTATTTTGAGCATACTCCCCCATACTACCGTTATACAGGAAAAAACTATGTTTAAGCATACTATGTATATTGGCACCAAATGTACACATGTCCTCTATCCGTTTCGGATACCCGTCTTTTCCTAAAAATAATACATTTTCTCGTGGTATGTCAGAAAGAATAAAGGGGGAATGTGTGACCAACATTATCTGTATGCTGCGCAACTGTTTAAATTTCATTTGTCCCAACCCATCAAGCAAATTAGACACAAAAGTACGTTGCATTTCAGGATGAAAATATAGCTCTATCTCATCAAATACAATATTAACATGTCGATATTGTATCGTAGAATCTTGGATTTTACTCCTCTGATTGGGCCTATATCCAAAATTACTAACTGAATCCAAATTTGCAAGATGATAATAAAATGAACTAAGAACATATATTATCTGTTTTTCCCCTGAACTAAGAGTATTGAATGCTATACGGCGCTCTTTCGTAATATCATTTATATCATATAATTTAAAATCTATATGAAAGATAGGAGGAGGTAATAATTCATCAATATTTTGGGGAGAGCACGAATTATTTGTGCTATTTACGATCTTTGTTATTGTCTCTCCAAAATCTTTTATGGACAAAAATTTTCGTTGATTAATATGTTCATATTTCAGATAATATATGGATCGAAATAGCTTTCGTGTCACATGAGAATGATCATGCAAGATGTCAACCACCATTTCACGAATAGTCCGTTGTTCCTCTTTTGATAAATTATCCCCTATATTTGTAAGTACAATTCTTTCTCCTGAATAACGAGGATATGTGAATACAATTTTCAATATTTTATGCACGATATAATTCCATACCAACATTGAATGATTACGTTGCTCTCCTTCTATTTCCATTTCCATCCTTATTATCCCAATTATAAAATCATGTATATGATGAAAAGTATCTAAACTGGCATTAGGTAAATAACATGATGAATTATCTGCATCTTTATATTTAGCTTCTTCATTATAATCTTTACGTATGTAAACACCATCTACTATCAACTTACCATTGATACGATAAAAAAACGGTTCATTATGATTCTCTTTTTTTATAAAAATCAGTGACAATAACCGTTCTTTTGCCAATTTATATTCTTTTTGTAAGTCAATATGACCCAGTTCCCGCATTGGAGTTATTACTATTGGTACTTGATAACCATCGTTTTTGTGAAATAAACCTTGTAACCAACTTTGTGCTTCATTCTGTACATTTTTACTTCCATCTTTCTTGCATTTTTCTCTTATTTCTTCCAATATTTTCACATCATACCCATTCTCACGTCCTTTTTTACGTATTTGAGATTCTTTTTTAAAGGATGTCATTTCATCCAGATAATTCAAGGAATTGAAAGAATAATGAGAATAATTATTAATAATTGTATAACAAAAACTACGTAACAATCCAATTTTATCCTTTTCCCCTTCAAATATATCTCCATTTTTCAATGTGGCATCTATATTTATCGGCGCATCCGTTTTCTCAAACCGAAATGTTTCAGCTAAGTAATTGTACCTTGTTACACTAATTCTATTACCCTTACACTGCATTTTCAAAACGCAATCATCTATCAATACATAAAGTTCCGCATATACATCTTCAATAAAATGTAAATGTTCGGCACTTGGAGAACGATAATGTTCACCTAATATATATGCTGACAAATTATTTAAGATTCTTACAATAAAATCTATAACGGTACTTTTTCCCGATCCATTTTCACCAACAACAGCACAAATATTTACTTCAAGAGGCGGTCTTTGAAATGCCTGCTTACCAATATTATATAATTGTTGAGGTACTTTTGATAAAAGTTCAATATATTCTTCTTTTATGATTACACCATCATAAAAATAATAATCGACATTTGTATGCAAATTACGTTGCATTTTCTCGCCAACATTTTTTTCTGGAACTTCCAGCATACGAAGACATAGAAATTTTACATAATTCAATGTATTCATGATAAATGTTTAATTTAATAATAATACAGTTTTTCCTCAGTGTAACACGAACCGACTATCGAAATCTTAAATGCAAAAATAATATTAAAACTAAAGAACGTAGAAACAGAGGATAATTTATTTTCTATCATACCCCCTATAATGAAGAATCCTTTTGAAAAAGCCGTGAACATCGATTTCCCCATCGTCGTTCACGGCTTTTTTTATAATCAAGGTATATAGAAAAGCGCAAACTCAGCTTTCCTTCTTCTCTCTATGCTCGGAATCACTTTCCCCTTATAGCACCTAAAGGAAACATACTCCTCATAGATGTCACGCTCCCCTTTTTCCAGCTTCCGTATCAACCGGCTTTTCGGCATCCTGCCATGGCCCTTCAATCTGAAAATGCCCACATTATAGCTCAAAACGCCCA
>OBJE01001211.1_pt1 | contig 15030 bp, 11 predicted proteins | sample 1519681 | NCBI WGS metagenome assembly OBJE01 (sample SAMEA3888898, study PRJEB22519) | human gut metagenome | biome: human gut; feature: human-associated habitat; material: faeces | place: Denmark | collected 2011 | reverse complement strand
CATCCAGATAAGCCGCCTCATCCAGGGACTTGGGAACCGTATCAAAAAATCCCTTTGCAAGCAGGAATCCCGCTCCGGAACCGCCCGAGTACACCAGAATCAATGCCACACGGATCATCGATCCCTCCGAAAGGCCAACTGCCTTTAAAATATAGTAGACAGCAACCATCGACATAAATGCCGGGAACAGACCTAAGATCATCGCGATGTTCATGTAAGTCTTACGGATTTTAAACCGCATTCTCGACATGCAGTAAGAAACCGAAAGCACAAATATTGTAGAAATCAGACAACTGAACACCGCAATGATAAATGTGTTCTTAAACATCTGCGGAAAGTCTAACACCTGCGTATCTGTAAACAGACGCACATAATTATGAAGCGTATATCCCTTTGGGAAAAAGCTGGTAACATAAGATCCTTTCTGTGTACTGAAGCTTAAGAGTGCAATCCACAGAACCGGAATCACCCACACAATCGCAAGCAGTGCCAGAACCACATGTACAACCACATCGGAAATCATTCCGCGCGCTTTCATGGAGTGTGTTTTTTTCTCTTTGTTATTCATTATTGGAATCCCTCCTCGTTCTTGTAAGAACCAGTATTCCGGTACGTGATCAGTGAAACCACAGCCAGAATGACAAAGGTAAGAATACCGACAACCGCACCAACGTTAAAGTACTGTAAGTCAACCGTCAGCTTGTACAGCCAGGTAACCAGAAGGTCCGTCTTTCCGGCGGTTGCTCCGACCGGAACCGGTGCTCCTGCAGTCAGCAGATAAATAACGTTGAAGTTGTTGATATTACCCGTAAACGTTGTAATCAGATACGGAGTCGTGACAAACAGCATATACGGCAGCGTAATTTTAAAGAAAATTGTCACAGGGCCTGCGCCGTCCACACGGGCTGCCTCGTAAAGCTCACCCGGAATGTTCTGTAAGATACCGGTAACCTGCATCATGGTAAACGGAATACCAACCCAGAGGTTGATGATAACAACCGTCGCTCTCGCCCAGGTCGCATTTGTCAGGAACGGAAGCGGACTGCTGATCAGCCCGGCCTGAATCAAAAGATTGTTGACCAGGCCGTTGTCCTTTAACATCGTACGCATCAGAAGAAGAGAAACGAACTGCGGAATTGCAGCGGAGAGCATAAAGCAGAATCTCCAGAATCCCTTGATGCGGGTCGTTTTACGGTTGATGACAATCGCAAGAATCATACCAAAAATATAGTTCAGGAAGGTAGCGAGCACAGCCCAGATCAGTGTCCATCCAAGAACAGACCAGAATGTCTTGCCGATCGAGTTGCCCATGCCAAGAACCGTACTGAAATTTTTCAGTCCAACCCAGTGGAAAATCGTCAGATGATCGCCGACTTTACTGTAGCTGGTGAAAGCCATACAGATCATAAAGACCAGTGGAAGGATTGTGAAAATCACAATACCAAGAATCGGAAGTGTCAGCAGGGTCCAGTGCAGTCTCTTGTCAACGAGTGCTTCCAGATCCTCTTTGATGGTGTTGATATGTTTCCCTTCCTTTGCACGGCACTCTACCTCGTAAGCGCTCTTCATATTGACACGCCAGATCATAAAGAAGAGAACCGTAATAAAAATCGTTGCCACTCCGTAGAGCAGGAACAGAATTGTCATATCGCCGCCGGTATATTCATAAATACCCTTGGCCTCGTTCCACACCTCTTCCTGCGCACGGCCGCCCAGGGTGATGAGATGATAGAGATTGTTGATACCGCCCTCGATCATAAACAGGAGATACGCAATTTCTACTGCCAGAAATAAAATACCCTTTACGATCTGTTTGTGAGCCAGATTTCCCAGTCCCATGACAAGCATGGAAAGTTTCGTGACCGCATCGCCCTTTGTGATGGCTTTTGTCACCGGATAGGGAGTCTCAAACTCTTTGGCGCGTTTTTTCAATGATGCCATAATCTATCCTTTCCGAAAGACAGGCATTGTCAATCCTGGTGTCTGACAATGCCTGCGGTTTCAATCCTGTTGATTTTCGAACGCTTCAGAGCCGGTTTTACTTACTCGACTGCAGAAGTATTCATGCTTGTGTTCAGTTTCTCTGTCATTTCTGCAGCGTTATCATGGGTAACTTCACCGTTGACCAGAGATTTACCAAAATTCTCTGCCGGAGTCCAGTAGTTGCTCATATTCTTAACGAACGGCTGGATGATAGAAGTATTGTTGAAGGTATCGTTCTGAGCAGTTACCAGTGCATCGTCTGTGATCTGGGAAAGCAGCTCTTCGTTACACGGAACTACGTTTCTCATTTCATAGTGTGCTTTCTGAGCATCTGCGCTTCCGAGATATCTTGCAAGAGCAACTGCAACCTGCGGATATTCACAGTTCGGATTCACACCGATTGCTTTAGAACCGGAGAAGGATTTCATCTGTTTCTCCTCGCCGTTGATGGTGATGGTCGGAAGCTGTACAACACCGTAATTATCACCGAGTGCCTCTTTAACTGCGGATGCATCCCAGGAACCGGAGAACATTGCTTTTACAGAACCGTCACGCAGACCGGAAAGACCGGATCCGTCTGCATCAGATACGAAGTTCGGATTGTTTACCAGGTCAACCAGGTAATCGGTCACTGCTTTTGCTTTATCGCCTTCGAAGTCAACGCCTGCTGCCTCGTCTGTTCCGTCCTCACCGAACAGCGTACAGCCGTTTGCTACGTAGAAGGAAGCAATGTACCAGGAGTTTGTAATCGGGAAGGAAATCTTGTCTTTTGCGATCATGGTATCCAGGTTTTTCACTTCATCCTCAGTGAATGCAGATTTATCATAGTACATAAACCAGTGTTTGTGGTGAATGGTACACCGTAGATATCGCCGTCAACGGATACGGAATCTACAATTGCCTGAGAGTTGTTCTCTTTTACCTCCTCAACTGTCTGTCCGCCGAGTTTTGAAATTCCGTTTGCAGCGATCAGGGATGTCAGGTTGTCGTTTGCAAACATGTAAACATCTGCTGCTCCTTCAACGTCCTGTGTTACGGTATCTTTTGCATCGCTCTCTGCGCATACACCGTAATCAAAGGTAATGTGCCAGGATGGATGCTCCTCTGCAAACTGATTGCACATGGTCTGCAGCCACTCACCGCTGTCGCTTGCCTGATCCTCTGATGGAGACCATACGGTAAGGGTTGTGGTAATTTCCTCTTCCTCTGCTGCGTTGGAAGCAGATGCGCTTGTGCTTCCTGCCTCGGATGTGCTCTTGGAATCGTTTCCGGAAGCGGCATTTGAAGAACCGCTGTCGCTGTTTCCGCATCCTGCCAGCATGCCAACTGCAAGTGCTGCGGTCATCATAATAGATACTACTTTCTTTTTCATATTGAAAATCCTCCTTATATGATTTTTCTTTCTGGAACGTCTGCTGTCATATCGCATTTGCTGCTTGGTATCTCTCGTTCTTATTGATTTTATTATAGCAGTTGGCGGATTTTTCTGAAATATCAAGAATCTATGATCTATGTTGGATTTCTACGTTACATTTCTACACCGGAGCGTATCCGGAAAATCATTTCCGCAATCTGCAGAATTCTTTTCCGCAACAAAAAAAGAGGCCGCGCACCGTTTTTCCGGTGCGTCCTGCCTCCTCTTCTGTTTTTTATTCCGCCTTCTGCTCGGCTTTTTCTTCTGTCTTCTGATTTTCCTGTGAACTCAGGCTTTTCCTTTCCTGAATCATCTCCTGAATGATCTCATTTCCGCCTTCCTCCTGCCACTCTTTTACAAAGTCGTCAAAAGAAGAAAGCTCAGACTCGCCCCGGATAATTTTTAAAAAGGTCTCCGATTCCAGTTCTTTTAAGGTGTAACGATATGTTTCTGTGGTCTTCGTCCGGGTCGGATAAATCGTATTCACTCTTTGAATCTTTTCGTCGCTTAAAAGCGAGCAGGCTGTGATACAGGATAAATACGCGCTCCACTCCTCCGCACTCGCTGTTTTCGGGTTCTCCAGATAGGCGCGGCATACCTTTTCGAACGATCTTTCCAAAATCTCCAGCTCATCCTCCGATTTTTCCCCGTTCAGTGCCGCCTGCAGATTTTCGTAACAGATCGTCAGTGCCTGATTATAGTCGAGATTGATTGCTAAGGGGCGTGCCGTCGGATCGATATTTCCCGTATAATATTGCTGAAATTCTCCCCTTGGATCATCGTAGGAATAGCGCATATAATCAAACATCACCGACAGAATCTTCGGCACAATCTCCGGATATTCATACCCTTTTCGCACTACCACATAATTTCCGGTCAGCTTTTCGTTGCAGTATCGCACACTTCCATCCTTCCCGGTCCGAATCAGAAACGGCTGCCAGTCGGCCTCCGGATCCGTCTCATGACAGCGCCAGAGCGGGTTGTTCGGTGCCCACCACGGTGCGAAGAAAATGCCGCAGCGTCCCTGGGCAATGAGCTCGGCAATGTCATCCTGTGTGCGGATCAAAAAGTCCCGGTCAAGGACGCCCTCCTGGTACCAGTCGGCCAGCATGCCAAGTGCGTCTTTTACATTGGGCTGAACGGAACCATAAACCGGCATTCCTTCCGCATCCGTCAGCCATCTTCCCGGATATGCACCAAATGAGGCAAAAATAAGATTCATGCCGTATTCCGAAGAAATGCCCGTGCCGCCGTACAGAGTTGTGCTGACTGCAAGACCGATGTTACCCATCTCCTGGTTTGCCGGATTCTCCTCTGCAAACGTCAACGCAATATGTTTCACATCATCGATCGTTTCCGGTACGGAAAGTCCCAGTTTTTCCATCCAGTCCTTCCGCACCCATAGAAGATTCGGACCGTCCGAAATGTTGGTTTCCGGGAATGCCATCAGCTTTCCGTCAAAGGTACAGCCCTGCAGAATCTCCTCACCGTAGCTTGCATAAATATCCTTGATACGGTCGCTGGCACAATTTGCATAAACCTCTGTAAGATCGGCAAGCTGATCGTTTTTCTGCATGGCATTCATCGTTTTTTGATCCACAACCATGATATCGGCAATGTTTCCTGTTGCAATCATGGTAGAAATGCCAACGTTATAGGTATCACCGTAGTTTTCATAAACATCCTCGTTCTGTACATTAATGATTTCGCGGATCAGGCGTGTATAGGCATTGTCCTCATAGGTTTCTCCCTCCGGGAGATTGGAATTATTCACACCCGTCATTTTTGCCAGCGTGTACGTGATGGTTTCCGGGTAACGTCCGTACGGCGTTGTTTTCGCTTCCGTAAGAGCCGCAGCCTCATTTCCGGCAGCATCGGAAACAGAATCATTTCCTGCTGCGCCACTTTCTCCACAGCTGCTCAGCGCCATTCCCGCTGCCAGCAGTACAGCAAGGCCTGCCGCAAGTTTTTTTTGCATCATGCCTGTACCTCCCTTTCCACGCCCGGAATCCGCACCGTCACTTTTGTTCCCTTTCCCGGCTCACTCTCAATCGAAAGACCATACGCTTCTCCGTATTCGAGCTGAATCCGGGAATTGACATTCCGCACACCGTAGCCGCTGCTCTTCTCCGTCAAAATTGTCTGTGCTTTCTCCTGTTCCATACCAACACCATTATCTGCCACGGAAAGTACCACACAATTTCCGTCACGCCGTCCGCTGATTGTGATCACGCCGGGCTCACTGCCGCGCCGCCGGTCAATTCCATGCGCAATCGCATTTTCGGCAAGCGGCTGCAGAATCAGGTTCAATGTACGGTAATCCAGAATATCCTCCGCTACATCCATTTTAACCGTAAAGCTGTAGTCATGAAACATTTCCTGAATTTGCAGATACGAACGCACATTGTCGATCTCCTCGCGGATGGACATCGTATTTTTGCCTTTGTTCAGGGAAGTCCTGTAGTACCGCGAAAGCGCCAGCGTCGCCTTGCTGATATCATCCGAACCGATTTCCAGCGCTTTCCAGTTGATCAGCGACAGGGAATTATACAGAAAATGCGGGTTAATCTGTGCGCGGAGCGCCGTCATCTCATACTGTTTCTGGCGGATGCGGCTCTCATAGACTTCCTGAATCAGCTGACGGATGCGTGACAGCATCTGATTAAAGCCACGCGTCAGATCACCGATTTCATCCCTTTCTGTAGAAACCAGTTCCACTTCCAGATTTCCTTCTTCTACCTCGGACATTGTCATTTTTATCTTTTCAAGGCGGTGCGCCATGTTTCCGGAGAATTTCATAATCACGACCGCAGAGAAAATAACGCAGCCTGCCCACATCAGAAGAACCATCAGAAGAATCGGCTGCATCGGACTGATGATGCCTTTTTTCGGCAGATAGCACGCGGCATGCCATCCATTCTGCTCAATCTCCTTTTCCAGGAGAATGTAGTTCGCTGTATTCTGCTTCTCTTTTTTTTGTATCTTCTGAAAGTCTGAAAATTCCATCTGGTATTTTGCATTCCTGGTCATCTTCTGATTTTCATACAGCACTTCTTTGTCCTCATTGTAGACGAAAACACCGTAATCCTCATTAACTGTAAGCTCCATGGAGCCAAAAATCTTACTGTAGTCCATGGAAATGTATAAAAAACCGCCTTTTCCGTCATCAATCAGCGGCATAGACCGCACCAGCGTCACCGTTCCCTGATCCATATCAGCATACCAGTGAACATCATTGTCTGCCGGTGCTGTCCATTCATCATTTTCCATTTCCCGCGCCGGACGCAGATACGTGCCGTGCGGAATGACGAAATCACGCACATAGACCGTAGACTGTCGGATTTCCGGGTAAAAATAACTTAAGGAATCCATCATCGGATCAAACTCTTTCACCATGCGCTCGTATGCTTCGAAGCTGTTTTTGTCTTCTGCCTTTACAATCTGAACAATTGTCTGGTCGAATGCCAGATAGTCCGACATACTCTGGTGCAGCGCAAGCTCCGTATTCACATCGTCCACTGCCTGATCAAAGGTGGTTTGCAGATTTTTGATCTCACGCTCGACAAGTACACGACGCATCTGGGTGTAAAACAGTGTGAACATCAGGCACATTGGGAAAAGTCCTGTGAGAACGTAAGCCACGATAAGCTTCCGGTGTACCTTCATATCTGAAAATGCTTTTTTTATTCTAGCGGCAAATGATGTCATCTTACTCCCCCTGATCCCGGTATTTCTGCGGGCTGATTCCAAAATATTCGCGGAAGCTCTGACAGAAATAGGACACATTCACAAAACCGCACTTTTCACAGATTACGCCGATTTTTTCGTTTGTATTTTCGAGCATTTCCCGTGCGCGCTCCATACGGAAACCTTTTAAGTAGCGGCTCAGGTTTTCTCCTGTATTTTTCTTGAAAATGCTGCTCAGATAATTCGGTGTCATGCCAACCTCGCGCGCAAGCTGGTCAACACCCATGCCACTGTCAGAATAGTTCTCACGGATATACTGTTTAATCTGCTCGACTTCTCTGCGTTTCGCAACACCGCCGTCTGCGCGGAAGACCGTTTCGAGCCGGTCAATACCCATACGGACCGCTTGAATCACACCGGCCATGTTGCTGCTGTGATACAGGGCGTCGATCTCACGGTCCAGCTCTCGCTCATCTTTTCTCTCGAGATTGTCGTAAATCTCTTTCAGCAGATTGGAAAACATAAACTTAATGTAAATCTGGGAGAAAATCGTCTGATGTTCATACTTCTCGCAGAACTGGTCAAAGTGTTCACGCAGGCTCTCCAGATCCTTCATGCGAATGTCCTGCTGGATCTGGCGGATCAGGATTTCAGCATCAATCTGCACCAGCACCTCGGACTGCTCCTCCTGAAAAGGAAGAAAAACATGGTTTCCCGTGTGATAAAAGCGCCGCTCCATGAGCTGCTCCGTCTGTGCAAATGCATCGTAAAGCTCACCGTCCGGCGTGATCTCGCCCGACACGGCCAGAAAGCATTCCTGGTCCCACATTTCACGAATATAATGGTACAGCTTCCGTCCGAACGCTTCCCAGCCGCCATCCGGCTCCTCGCTAAAAAACAGGATGGACTGCTGTGGGTTCAGGTTCAGATAGTGAAACGGCATCTGCAAATCGCTCTGCATCTTTTCAATCTGTTCGCTGTTTACCTGTTCAAAATAGTTGTTGGCACACTCCAGCAGTACCATACGGCAAAAATCCCGGACAAAGCTCATATCGAGAAGCGTCTGTGTTTTCTCCTGCATTGCGTTGCGGCTCTGCCCATTGACCATCAGATACAGCAAATGTTCCCGCAGAAACTCCATACTTTCGTCCTTCCGTTTTTCCTCACGCTCACTCTTTGCAAGCTTTTCGTTGATTTCACCAACCACCTTTTCAAATTCTTCCGGGTTGACCGGTTTTAAAATATAGGCGGAAACCCCATAGGAAATCGCCTTTTTTGCGTAGGAAAACTCATCATACCCACTGAAAATCACAGTTTCCGTCCCCGGATACTCCTCATGAATCCGGGAAAGAAGCTCAATTCCATCCATGAACGGCATATTGATGTCGGTCAAAAGCACGTCAATTTTCTCTTTTTCAAACACCTCCAGCGCTTCCTCTCCATTGGAGGCCTCCAGAATATTCTCCCGGATATTCATCCGCGAAAGCAGCATCCGAATGCCCTTTCGCTCTATCATTTCATCATCTACAATCAGATATGTGTACATGCATCGATCCTCTTTCTAAGCAGCCTGCCTAAAGCGGCGCATACTGGTTTTATTATACCATTCCCGCGGCAGAATTGCATAGCATTTACCGCTCAAAACCGTTACCGGAAACGCAAAACCAGAGCCGGTGAAAACATTCTCATCCGACTCTGGTTTTTCTATTACATGATTTCAGGACACCACTCATCCTGTCCCGAATCAGGCCTTCGTCCTGTATAAGCCCAGAAAAATAACGCGCTCTTCCGATGTATCCGTGTCCGGGAAAGACAGGATCAGACTGTTTTTCTGCTCATCTTCCCACCTTGTCGTCTTTCCCTCAAGAATCTGATTCTCTCCCACCAGCAAATCTTCAAGTAATTCTGCCGCCTGATGAGCCAGCGTCTGCAGTACCGTTTGAAATTCAGATTCCGGAACCGTTATGGCATATTCCACAGATACCAGTTGATCATTCTGAAAAGAAAAGATTTCCTGAATATCATCCGACAGACTGGAAATGCTGATCGAATGAATGATTCGCGGATACGCTTCTCCTAACGTGGTATCAACATCATCTTCCGAAAGCTGCGTCTTCTGCAAAACATCTTCCATAGACATATCAAATTTCACATTCCCGGGCGACAGGGTGGAATGGCTGAAATCAACGGCATACAGAAAGATGTTGCTGTTATTTTGGGAACTCTGTGAGGAACATGCAGCTAAAAAACAACAGCAAATCCCCAAAAAGATCCTGCAAATTACCGTTGAAGTAAAACGAATATTACGATTTTCAATATTCATAATACCTCCTCTCCCTTTTACTTCTGATATTCCTCAATTCTGCAAACATGTTCTTTTGTCTTTTTATTATAATTAATTCCTACCAGAAGCAAGTTTCCCTGATATTCTTCCAGACTTCTGCAATATTCTTTGTCCTTAATCTGCGCAAGCGCACCCTCTGCTGTTTTGTCCCATTTCAGTTCTACAACCAGCGCCGGTTTGTCCTGGTATCTTTTTCTTGGTACGAAAACAAGATCCGCAAACCCTTTTCCCCCAGGCAGTTCACGGTAAACCGTGTAAAAATTCCGTGCTGCATACAGCGCCAGTGAAATCGTATAGCTCAACGCATTTTCATCATTGTACTGAAGCTGTGACGTTTCAAAATGTGCCAGCCGAATTCCCTCTGCTACCTGTGTTTCCTGTTTTTCCCACACAGCCTGCAGAAGATCTGCGGAATTTTTCAGTGCCTTTGAAATATCTCCCCATTGGGAAACGGTTACCGCACTGGCATATTCTGACTGTACCTCGGCATTCGGAATAAAAACATATTTATTCTGTTCCTCATAACCAAGATATCCAAGATGAATCAGCAGTGTCAGCACATCATCCTCTGTCCGGAAAGTTGTCATATCATTCGTAAAACTGCCCGTGTTCACCGGAATCTTTTTCCCTGCCATCATCTGCAGTACGTCATCCCGCAGGCCGTCAAAATTCAGATCAATATACCACTGTAGTGCTTCAAATGTTTCTGTCTGATTCCAGTAATTGCCGATTTTCCGGAATCGCATGGCATTGACAACCGAACGCGGGCTGTAAACCGAACTTTCTCCCGGGAACGAATAGCCGTCATACCAGTTTTTAATTTCTGCCAGATCCATCTGATACCGGCCGCAGAGTTCTTCTACTTCCTGCTCCGTAAATCCTACATATTCTGCGAGCGGCCCTGGATCAAGCATTGTAAATTCATCAAACATATTCAGTGCAGAATGGGTTCCATATTTTTTGATCGGCAGAATACCCGTCAGATAGGCAAGTGCTACGTAAACCTTATCTTTCAGAAAATCCCGCAGGAAATCAAGATACTCTTCCTGTGCTTTTTTATCCTGCTGATATTCCCGGAAAACACAGTCCCATTCATCAATGATAATGACAAACGACTGTTTTGTTGCCGCATAAATATCCTGCAGCGATTCTACCAGATCCGTATCGTCAAAGTAGTCCACGTCCGGATAACTGTTTTTCAGTTCCCGCAGCAGCATTCTTCGAACACGGTCAATCACCTGGCCAATTTCCTTGCTCCGGCTCAGAAATTCCTGCATATTCAAAAAAATCGTAGGATATTGATTTAAGTGCTGTGCAAATACAGCATTTTGAGAAATTTTCAATCCAGAAAAAAGTTCTCTGGAATCGCATTCCTTCCCATAATAAGCCGTCAGCATATCCGCCGTCATAGATTTTCCAAAGCGCCGCGGACGGCTGACACAGACATATCTCTGCACAGTATTAATCACCTGATTGGTATACTCGATCAGCCCTGTTTTATCCACATAAATTTCGGACTGAACCGCTTTTGCAAATTTTTCATTTCCCGGATTCAGATAAACTCCCATATTCCACCTGCGCCTTTCTCTTTCTACCTCTATCATACGATATTCTTGCCTTAAGTTCAATTTAGCATAAGTTGAAAAATGCCAGTATGTTTTTAACTGAGGCAAAACATTCTGGCTGTTTTTTCTGGGATTGCTATGAGTCAATTAATTAATGAATAAAGAACGCGTCCTCTTCCTCGTCTTCCACAACCGGTGTCATCGGGTTATACTCGGTTTCCACCAATTTTTTCACCAGCTCGTGATCGAAGTTGCGGCGAATTTCACAGGTTCTGTCGAAAATCATGGTTGCTTCATCCCCTGGGGTGCATGCCGGCCAGTTCGGGAGGGATGGGGTTTCCGGGCTTCCGTAGCGGGCAAAGTTGATCCAGGCGGTGGCCATACGCTCCTGCAGACGGTCTGTTTCGCCCGGGACATTGCATACGGCGATGCGGTCGATGTTATGGAATACGAACGGAATCTCGGCACAATGCCATGCGGCTTTTCCGCCATCGATCGGGAATTCATAGGTAAACTGATAGGAATAGGTCGGCGCTTCTGTAAACTCCGATTTCTGACGAATGAATTCGATCGTTGCCGGACGGAAGAACGTATCCACAGACCACAGGTCGGCAATTGTTTTGTCCGGATATGCTTTTTCAAAAAGAGAAATCAGTTCCGGCGTTGCATCACCATATTTTCTCGTCAGGAACGCAATCTGTTCCTCACGGTTCATCTCATGTTTTCCCGGCACAACCGGTCCAAAATCAAACTCACCGATGTTGGTTCCTGCCAGCACAGGAATCGTTTTGGCGTGATCCGTAAATCCGCACTTGATCGGATTTCCGCGGAACCAGCCGTTCTCCATCGGTCCCTGTCCGATATAGCAGCCTTTCGCAGCAACCTCTGCCTCAACTTTATTGTACGCATTTGACAGCTCATAATACGGGATCGTCTCAAGCTTCTCCACCTCGGATTCGTCCAGATTCAGTTCTTTTAACAGAGCCTTCACAATCGCGGTGCCGTCTCCGTCCTCTTTCTGATAAACCTTTGCCTCATAAACACCGCTCTCGATGATACCCTTCTGGAACAGGCCGTCTGCTGCCGGCGTATTCATCAGCGTTGCCACCTTCATACCGCCGCCGGACTGACCGAAAATCGTAACATTCTCCGGGTCTCCGCCGAATGCCGCGATATTGTCATGTACCCACTGCAATGCAGCTACCATATCTGCGTTTCCTGCATTCGCAGAATTTTTGTATTTTTCGCCAAACGGCGAGAGATCGAGATAACCGAGGATATTCAGCCGATGGTTCACGGAAACAACAACGACATCACCGAACTCGCTTAAGTGATCCCCCTCATATGCCACATGCTCAATCGCAGAGCCGGCGCTGAAGCCGCCGCCGTGGAGCCATACCATGACCGGCTTTTTCGCACCCGGATCAAGACTCTGTGTCCAGACATTCAGGTTCTGGCAATGCTCGTCCTGCGGCCAGTAGCGATGCGGTACCAGCACCTCCATGTTCGGCTCATCCTGCTTTAAAAGCGGGCATACATAGCCGTATGCCAGTGCATTTTTGATTCCTTTCCACGGTTTCACCGGCTGCGGCATCTGGAAACGATCCGCCTCGGCGTAATGGATTCCATGAAAGGCATACGTCGTGTTCAGTCGGAAACCGCGTACCTTTCCTGCTTTTGTCTCTACTACCGGATCTGTTTTACTGCATACAAAATAATCTCCCATATTTCAGTTACCTTCTTTCTATCCTGTTCTGTGACGCGCAGTTTCCAAAAAACCACCGCAAAATCCCCCTGATCTTTCCGTTTTTGAAGCATCTGTTGTTTTTGCATTTACGCATCTGCTCCTTATTATACCAGACAATTTTTTCAGAAACAATTCTTTTCACTTTTATTTTCGGCTGTTTATATCAATAAAGTCCGAAAATCGCGTCAAAAACTGATATTTCCATCACAACTTCAAAGTGCTACAATAAAAAAGAAGGTAAAATCAACGTAAAAAAGGGGACTACTATGACGAAAACAGTACAAAAGAGCAAAGCCCGCGATATGACCCAGGGCTCTATCTGGAAACAGCTTCTTCTCTTCTCGCTTCCGCTGATGGCCGGAAATCTCTTCCAGCAGCTTTACAACACCGTTGACAGCATCGTTGTCGGCAACTTTGTCGGCAAGGAAGCACTCGCCGCCGTCGGCTCCGTCGGTCCGATCATCAATTCTCTGATCGGCTTTTTCATGGGACTTTCCACCGGTGCCGGTGTCATTATCTCTCAGTATTATGGCGCAAAGGCGGATGAAAAGGTCAGCCGCACCGTCAGCACGACACTGGTGATGACATTTTTTCTCTCTATTGTCTTTACTATTCTCGGCATCTTCATTACACCGTACATGCTCCGCATGATGAGTACGCCGAACGACGTCATCCGCGAGTCAGCAACGTATCTTAAAATTTACTTTGGCGGTGTTGCCGGTCTGATGTTCTACAACATGGGCTCCGGCGTTCTCCGCGCTGTCGGCGATTCCCGCCATCCGCTGTATTTCCTGATTTTTTCCGCTGTTGTCAATACCGTGCTCGATCTTTTGTTTGGGAATCGAGGGTGTGGCGCTTGCAACCGTTATTGCACAGTGCCTTTCGGCGGTTCTGACGCTGTATGTGCTGACCACAACAGACGGCCCATACCGCATCTGTTGGAAAAAGCTCTGCATGGACTGGTCTTTGCTGTACCGCATCGTCTGCGTCGGACTGCCGGCAGCGATCCAGCAGATGGTGACTTCCGTTTCCAACGTTTTCGTGCAGTCCTATATCAATGTATTCGGCTCGGATGTTATGGCAGGCTGGAGTGCCTGCATGAAAATCGACCAGTTTATGATGCTGCCGATGATGAGTGTTGGTCTTGCTTCGACCACCTTCACCGGACAGAACGTCGGTGCCAGCTACATTGACCGTGCAAAGAAGGGTGCTACAACCGCATTCCTGCTTGCTGAGCTTGTAACCATTGTGATGATGATTCCTCTGCTGATTTTCGCCCCGCAAATGGTCTATCTGTTTAACCAGGAGACAGCTGTGATTCGTTATGGAACTCTGTTCCTGTATCTGCTCTCCCCGTTCTACATTCTCTGCTGCGTCAACCAGGTTTACTCCAACGTCCTGCGCGGCGCAGGAGACACCAGAACACCGATGATCGTGATGCTCGGAAGCTTCGTCGTGTTCCGCCAGATTTATCTGTTTGTGATGTCTCATATATTTGATTCCATCATTCCGATTGCACTTGGTTATCCGGCGGGATGGCTGGTATGCAGTGTTCTGATCTATGCCTGCTATCGAAAATTCCGGTGGGATAAAGGAATGCGGAAAAGCTGAAGGATTCCTTTCCTGACATAAGCAAAAGGGGCTGTTGCACTAAGAAAATGAACGTAGTGCGACAGCCCCTTTTTTCGCATTATTTTTTCAGGAGTGCTGCTGAATGCTCTTCAGTTAAAATAACTCCGCAATCGCCGCGATCTTCTCACAGTTTTCCGGCAGCGGGTCGTTTATTTTCGGTGACTGGCGCGTTGCCACGTAACGGCTTGCAATTCCGGCAGAGGCTGCACCGTGGCAGTCAGCGATATCGTCATTTCCTGTCATCAGGCATTCTGCCGGATCGAGGTGATACTGCTTCAGCAGCATCTCATAAAACGCCGGATCCGGTTTTTTCACACCGGCATCCGATGAGAGCAGGATTCCATCAAAGTATTTCGTAAGGCCGAGCAGGGAAATTTCCGGCGCGGTGAAAAGCGCCTGTGCGTTGGACAGCAGAAAAACCTTCTTTCCTGCGTCTTTTAAACGCTGCAGCATTTCCGGCACGCCGGGGAACAGTTTCAGTTCTTCTATCGAAATCGCACGGAACATTTTCGCCAGATCTGCAATTTCTTTTTCCGTTACCGAAACAGCTTGATCCTCAAACAGCTGCCGGAACACATCCGCAATGTCGATTTCCGGTACATGGCTGCCGCGGCATTCCATTTTAAGCGCAGCTTCCTGCTCTTTGATTTTTGTCTCA
>OBJE01001202.1_pt1 | contig 15104 bp, 8 predicted proteins | sample 1519681 | NCBI WGS metagenome assembly OBJE01 (sample SAMEA3888898, study PRJEB22519) | human gut metagenome | biome: human gut; feature: human-associated habitat; material: faeces | place: Denmark | collected 2011 | reverse complement strand
AGACGGAAACACTGGATAAATTCAGCCGAGATATGACGGCACTGGCAAAGCAGGGAAAATTCGACCCGATTGTCGGCAGAGAGCAGGAGATTGAGCGTATCATTCGGATTCTGAGCCGCAGAACGAAGAATAACCCCTGCCTGATGGGTGACCCCGGTGTCGGGAAAACGGCGATTGTGGAGGGTCTGGCGCAGAAAATCAGTGATGGCAATGTGCCCGATACCCTGCGGCATAAGCGGATTCTTTCTCTGGATTTGTCCGCCATGGTCGCAGGCTCGAAATATCGTGGGGAATTTGAGGAACGCATGAAAAAGGCACTGGAGGATGTAAAGGCGGCAGGCAATATCATTCTTTTCATTGATGAAATCCATACCGTCATCGGGGCAGGTGCGGCAGAGGGCGCGATTGATGCCTCGAATATTCTCAAGCCTGCTCTGGCAAGAGGGGAAATTCAGCTGATTGGCGCAACCACTCTTGAGGAATACCGCAAGCATATTGAAAAGGATGCCGCCTTTGAGCGGCGGTTTCAGCCTGTGCGCGTGGAGGAGCCGACAGAAGCGGTTGCCGTGCAAATGCTGACAGCACTGAAGGACCCCTATGAAATGCACCATAGGGTACGCATTTCGGATGAAGCAATCGCGGCGGCGGTTAGGCTTTCCGCACGCTATGTAACGGAGCGATTCCTGCCGGATAAGGCAATCGACCTGATTGACGAAGCAGCCTCCTGTCTGCGTCTTTCTGCGTATACTGCGCCCACCTCCATCAAGGAGCTGGAGGCAAGAATTGCAGAGCTGGAGCAGGAAAAGGAGACTGCCATTAAGACAGAGGAATTTGAACAGGCGGCGGAAATCAAAAAGCTGCAGGATGGTCTGCGTACCAGTCTGAAGGCGGCAAAGCGCGCATGGGAATCCACGCATGACAGCGGCGAAATTGTGGTGACGGCAGATAATGTCGCAGAAATCGTTTCCCGTTGGACGGGAATCCCCGTGCAGAGCATGCAGGAGGAGGAAAGTCAGCGTCTGCTCCATCTGGAGGAAGTTCTGCATAAAAGAGTCATCGGGCAGGATGAAGCAGTGAAGGCACTGGCAAAGGCTGTCCGCCGTGGGCGTGTCGGCTTGAAGGACCCCAACAGACCCATCGGCTCCTTCCTGTTCCTCGGCCCTACGGGTGTCGGCAAGACGGAGCTTTCCAAGGCACTGGCGGAAGCGCTTTTCGGGGACGAAAATGCCATGGTGCGGATTGATATGTCCGAATATATGGAAAAGCACAGCGTTTCCAGAATGGTCGGCTCTCCTCCGGGCTATGTCGGCTATGAGGAGGGCGGTCAGCTGAGCGAAAAGGTGCGCCGCAATCCTTATTCTGTTGTGCTGTTTGATGAAATCGAAAAGGCATCCCCTGAGGTGTTTAATATTCTTTTGCAGGTTTTGGACGATGGACACATTACGGACGGGCAGGGCAGAAAGGTGGACTTCAAGAATACCGTTATCATCATGACCTCGAACGCAGGCGCGCGCAGCATTGCCGCCCCCAAGCGTCTGGGCTTTACGAGCGTGGAAACGCCCGAGCAGAGCTATGAAATGATGAAAAAGGGCGTGATGGATGAAATCAAGAACATCTTCAAGCCCGAATTTCTGAACCGTATTGATGATATTATCGTGTTCCATCCGCTGGAAAAGGAGGAAATCACGAGAATTGTGCGGCTTCTGACGGATGTGATGGCAAAGCGTGTAAAGGAAAATATGAATATCACGGTTTCCTTTACCAAAAAAGCAATCGAAAAAATTGCCGAGGAGGGCTATGATAAGGCGTATGGCGCAAGACCGCTGCGCCGAGCCATCCAGTCTAAGATTGAGGATGCCTTCGCGGAGGAATATCTTCTGGGCAATATCAAAGCGGGGGATAAGGTTTCCGTCGGTCTGAAAACGAATGGATTCAGCTTCCGCGTTGTGAAATAATATAGGATTTTATGCAAAAGATTTCAAAAAATTAGCTATACCTGCAATCTATTTTGTGTTATAATCATAACCGTAGTTTTATCCGCTGACAGTGGAGCACAAACAAAGGTTCAAACGTCGGGAATCTCTTTTTTTCGGGTTTCTCGGGCGAGGCACAATAGAGAAGCGAGTGGAGGTACTGAAAATGGCAGTAATCGAAGAATTGATTAGACAGGAAGACAATGGCACAATCAGTTTCGGCAATCATCTGATGGACGAAAAGAAGAAAGTCCTTGATTTTGAAGTGAGTGGTGACTTATATAAAATCAAAACCTTTAAGGAAATCACAAAGCTGGAAAAGAACGGTAAAATGCTGCTGGAAACAGTTCCCGGCGCAACCGTACATAATTTCACCGTAAACGAAAGAGGCGCAGAATTTACCGTTGAGGGGCTGGAGGATACACAGATTACCATGGAGCTGGAGCCTGATACAGAATATAAGATTTTGATTGACGATGTGAATGTCGGCAAGATGAAAACAAATCTGGCAGGCAAGGTAACCTTCAGCGTAGAGCTGGGTAAGGATACCCCTTCTGTTGCAATCGAAAAAATCGGCTGATAAAAAACAAAAAGGGACTGTAATCCGGTAGGTTGGATTGCAGTCCTTTTATTATAGAAAAGATACGATTGAGGGAATGCTATGAAAATCAAAACAGTCTATCAATGTACAAGCTGCGGATATCAAAGCCCGAAATGGGCAGGCAAATGCCCCGATTGCGGCGAATGGAATACCCTTGCGGAAACGGCGCAGGTCAAGGGTGGCGCAAAGGCGGCGAAGGCAGCACCGAAGCAGCCGGTTTCCCGCCTTTCGGAGGTGGAAACGGGCAGTGACCAACGCCTGCTGACAGGCATTGCGGAATTTGACCGCGTGATGGGCGGCGGCATTGTGCGCGATTCCGTCACCATCATCACCTCACCCCCCGGCGGCGGCAAATCCACCCTGAGTCTGATGGCGGCATCTGCGCTGGCAAAGCAGGGCTTTCGGGTGCTTTATGCATCGGGGGAGGAGAGTGACAGTCAGATTAAAAACCGTGCAGACCGTATTCTGGACACCATTGCGGAAAATATCTGGATTGTGGCGGACACCTCTATGGACAACGTATTGGACGCGATTCGGGAAATTGACCCCGATTTGATAATTCTGGACAGCATCCAGACCTTTTCTCTGGCGGAATTTTTGCCCTCGCGCGCAGGCAACCCGACGCAGACCATGGAATGTGCGTCTGCTCTGGTGGCGCAGGCAAAAAATAAAAGCCGTCCCAGAGCGGTGCTGATGATAGGGCAGATGAATAAAAGCGATGAAATCGCAGGTCTGCGTGCCTTGGAGCATCTGGTGGATGCGGTGCTTGTGCTGGAGGGCGAGGGTGCGGATGAGCTGCGGTGTCTGGTTGCAACGAAGAACCGCTTCGGCAGTACGGGCGAAATGGGCTTTTTCACTATGACAGAGGCAGGGCTTGCGTCCATCGAAAACCCCTCGGCTTATTTTGTAACGAAACGGGAGAGGGGCGATTCTGTTTCCGGCAGTGCGATTGCGGTTTTGAAGGAGGGCTCTCGTCCTGTTATTGCGGAAATCGAAAGTCTGGTTTCCCCTTCCTTCACGCCGTATCCCTCGCGCATCAGCGAAACCATGAAAAAGGATACCATGAATACGCTGATTTCCATTCTGGAGCAGAGGGGCGGCATTAAGCTCTATGATAAAAATGTTGTCATCAAGACCACAGGCGGTCTGTATCTGAAGGAGCAGGCGGCAAATCTTGCCGTGCTGATGAGCATTGCTTCTTCCGTTTATGACAAGTCGATTCCCTCGGATTGGGCATTTCTTGCCGATGTCGGGCTGACGGGCGAATTGAAGCGTGTCCCTTCTATGGAAAGCCGCATCAAGGAGCTGGACCGCATGGGCTTCAAGCAGGTTTTCATTTCCGCAGGCGGCATGCGGGAGCTGCATTTGGAGAATATCCGTGTGGTGGAAGCAAAATTTTTGTCACAACTTCTGAATCATGTCTTTGGGAAAAAAGGAAATGGATAAAGAATACAGTTTTTTGTCCACAATATAAAGACATAAGTATTTCTTATAGGTATTCGACACAATTTATGGTTTACGAATAGAAATTCCTGTATTATAATAGGGAGAAACTATGTTTTTCTAAGACAAGTCAAAAATGCTTTGGCATCCAAAGCAATCTATACAAAAACCGAAAAAGGAGGTATCCCCCATGCAGAACGTAGAAATTAGAAAATTTAAAAAGGTTCTGGTTGCAAACCGTGGCGAAATTGCCATTCGTGTGTATCGTGCGCTGAATGAATTGGGCATTCAGACAGTAGGTATTTTCTCAAAGGAGGATAAATATGCGCTGTTCCGCACAAAAACCGATGAGGCTTATATGCTGAATCCCGAAAAAGGCCCTCTGGATGCATATCTGGATATCAAAAACATCATCAAAATTGCGAAAGCAAAAGGTGTAGATGCGATCCATCCCGGATATGGGTTTCTTTCCGAAAATCCCGAATTTGTTGAGGCATGCGAAAAAGAGGGGATTGCTTTTATCGGCCCCAATGTAGATGTCATGTATAAAATGGGGGATAAGATTTCTTCCAAGAAAATGGCAATCGAATGTAATGTTCCCATCATCCCCGGCGTTGACCATGCAGTCAGAAGTCTGGATGAGGTAATGGAGGTTGCCCGGAAGGTCGGCTATCCCGTTATGCTGAAGGCATCCAACGGCGGCGGCGGTCGCGGTATGCGTATTGTAAATTCCGAAGAGGAAATGCCCAAGGAATTTGAAGAAGCAAGAAACGAAGCAAAGAAGGCCTTCGGTGATGATAAAATTTTCGTAGAAAAATATCTGCGTGACCCCAAGCATATCGAAGTACAGGTGCTTGGCGATAAATACGGCAATGTGGTGCATCTGTTTGACCGTGACTGTTCCGTGCAGAGAAGACACCAGAAGGTAATCGAATTTGCGCCTGCCTTTACCGTAAGCCAGCCTGTCAGAGAAAAAATTCTGGCGGATGCAGTGCGTCTGTCCAAGCATGTAGGCTATAAGAACGCCGGCACACTGGAATTTCTGGTGGATGCCGATGAAAACTACTACTTCATCGAAATGAACCCTCGTATTCAGGTAGAGCATACCGTTTCCGAGGAGGTAACCGGTATTGATATCGTACAGGCACAGATTCTGATTGAGGAGGGCTATCCTCTGAGTGCGCCCGAAATCGGCATTTCCTCTCAGGAGGATGTACACTGCAACGGCTATTCCGTGCAGCTGCGTATCACAACGGAAGACCCTGCAAACAATTTCATGCCCGATACAGGCAAGATTAACGTATATCGTTCCCCTGCCGGCAACGGTATCCGTCTGGATGGCGGCACAGCCCACACAGGCGCAGAGGTTACTCCTTATTATGACAGCCTGCTGGTTAAGATTATCGCGCATGACAGAACCTTTAAGGGCGTGACCAATAAGGCAATTCGTGCGATTAAGGAAACCCGTATCCGCGGCGTAAAAACAAATATTCCTTTCCTCATCAATGTTTTGCAGAGCGAAACATGGAGTGAAGGGAAATGTACAACAACCTTTATCGAAAAAACACCTGAACTGTTCCGCTTCATTCCCGGAAAGGACAGAGCAAGCAAGATTGCGGAATTTATCGGCAACCAGATTGTCAATGAATCCAAGGGACAGAAGCCGCAGTTTGACCCCATCGTTGTGCCCTCCTTCGGCAAGACCGAAAATGGCAAAACCATTGAGGTTCCCGGTGCAAGGGATACCTTCCTCAAGATGGGCGCAAAGGCATATACACAGTCCCTTTTGAAGGAAAAACGCCTGCTGGTAACAGATACCTCCATGCGTGACGCGCATCAGTCCCTGATGGCAACCAGACTGCGTACCAATGACCTGATGGCCGCTGCACCCGCAACAAATATGGCAATGGCAAATGCCTTCTCCGTAGAAGCATGGGGCGGCGCAACCTTTGACGTTGCGTATCGTTTCCTCAAGGAATCCCCTTGGGTGCGTCTGCAGCAGCTGAGAGCGGCAATGCCCAACACACTGATTCAGATGCTCCTGCGTGCATCCAACGCAGTCGGCTATGCAAACTACCCCGATAACGTGGTGCAGAAATTCATTGAGGTTTCCGCAGAACGCGGCATTGATGTGTTCCGTATTTTCGATTCCCTCAACTGGGTGGAAAATATGAAGATGCCCATCGAGGTCGCGCTGAATACAGGCAAAATCGTAGAAGGCTCCATCTGCTACACAGGGGATATCTTAGACCCTAACGAAACAAAATATACACTGGATTACTATATCAGAAAAGCAAAAGAGCTGGAGGCTATGGGCTGTCACATCTTCGCAATCAAGGATATGGCAGGTCTTTTGAAGCCCTATGCGGCGAAGGAGCTGTTCAGCACACTGAAAAAAGAGCTTCACATTCCTCTGCATCTGCATACACACGATACCACAGGCAACGGTGTCAGCACCGTTCTGATGGCGGCAGAGGCAGGCGTGGATATTGTTGACCTTGCAATTCAGTCCATGTCCTCTCTGACCTCTCAGCCCTCCATGAACGCTGTTGTGGAAGCGTTGAAGGGCACAGAAAGAGATACCGGTCTGAATACCGAACAGCTGATTGAGCTGAGCCATTATTATCAGGGTGTGCGTCAGATTTTCACAGGCTTTGAAAGTGAAATGAAGACACCCAATACGGAAATCTATAAATACGAAATCCCCGGCGGTCAGTATTCCAACCTGCTGGCACAGGTTAAGGCAATGGGCTCCGCCGACCAGTTCGAGGAAATCAAGCACCTGTATAAGGATGCGAATGACCTTCTGGGCAACATCGTTAAGGTAACACCCTCCTCTAAGGTTGTTGGCGATATGGCAATCTTCATGTCTAAAAACGGACTGACAAAGGATAACATCATGACAGAAGGGGCGGAGGTTTCCTATCCCGATTCCGTTGTGGATTACTTCCTTGGCAACATCGGTCAGCCTGAGGGCGGCTTCCCTGCGGATTTGCAGAAAATCGTGCTGAAGGGGCAGAAGCCCATCGAGGGCAGAGCAGGCGCACTGCTTCCTCCTGCGGATTGGGAAGCTATCGAAAAGCATCTGCATGAAGCACATGCCCTGAAGAAGGTGAACCCCAGAAATGTGCTTTCCTATGCACTGTATCCCAAGGTATATGATGACTATGTAAACCATGAGGAGGTTTATACAGACGTATCCAAGCTGAGCAGTGATGTATTCTTCTTCGGTCTGGCGAAGGGCGAAGAAACCTCTATCGAAATCGGCGAAGGTAAGGATATTCTGATTAAATATATCGATATGACAGAGCCCAACACAGAGGGTATCCGCACACTGACCTTTGAAATCAACGGCGTAATGCGTGAAATTAAGGTTCTGGATAAGCACCTTGAGGTAAAGAGCGACGGCAAGCTGAAGGCAGATAAAAATAATCCCTTCCACCTTGGCTCCTCCATCCCTGGCACCGTTTCCAAGATTCTGGTGAAGGAGGGCGAGGAGGTTAAGAAGAACCAGCCTCTGCTGACGGTTGAAGCAATGAAGATGGAAACCTCCATTGTTGCAAATCAGGACGGCGTGATTGATAAGATTTATGTAAAAGAGGGCGAACAGGTAAATCAGGGCGATTTGCTGGTTTCCTTCGTACAGGAGGGCTGATATTTTTCAGTCGGTATAAAAATAACGAAGCTATGGCACAACCCTTTATGGGTTGTGCCTTTTTCATGGGCTGATTTTTTATAGAAAAAAATTGTTCCGAGAAAAAAAGTATGCTATGATAAATTTATGATTTGACGAACCCTGATGAAGAAGAAAGGATGTAGCAGATGAATTGGAAAGACCGTTTTTCCGGCAGGCTTCTGTCTGCGGATGAGGCTGTGCGGCAGATTCGCTCCGGCGAAACCATCTCTATCGCGCACGTTGGCTCCGAGCCGTATGCGCTGGTGGATGCACTGGCACGCAATGCGGATGCCCTTACAGATGTGGATATGCACTTTATGCTTTCCCTCAGAAAGGAGGAGCCGCATATCGCAAAGGGGATGGAAAAGCATCTGCGCTTTTTCGGCTATTTTCTGGGCGGCAGTACAAGAGGGGCGGTTGCAGAGAGCAGAGCGGAATATCTGCCTTGCTTTTTCCATCTTTATCCCCGTATGCTCAGAGAGCGTGGCGGCGTGGATGTGCTTCTGATTTCCGTTTCCGAGCCGGATGCGCATGGCTATTGCTCCATGGGGCCGGGGATTGACCATCTGCCTGCCTTTCGGGATTCCGCAAAGCTTGTAATTGCGCAGATGAACCGCAATCTACCGCGCGTGATGGGGGATTCCTTCATTCATTTGAGAGATATTGATATCATCGTAGAGGAGGACAGACCCATGCCGACCCTCGCACCGCCGACAATTACGGAGGTTGAGCAGAAAATAGGGGAATACTGTGCCTCTCTCGTGCAGGATGGGGATACGATTCAGCTTGGCATTGGCGGCATTCCCGATGCCGTTGTGACCTTTTTAAAGGATAAAAAGGATTTGGGTCTGCATACCGAAATGGCGGCGGATGGCATTATCGACCTGATTGAAACAGGTGTCATCAATAATAAAAAGAAAACACTGCACCGCGGCAAAAGCATTGCGACCTTCGCGGCAGGCACGCAGAGATTGTATGATTTTCTGGATAATAACCCCTGTTTTGAGCTGCATGGGGTGGAGCATGTCAATAACCCCTATGTGATTGCACAGAATGATAACATGGTTTCCATCAATTCCGCCATTCAGGTTGATTTGATGGGGCAGGTCAATGCGGAGGTAGTGAAGGGGATGCAGTTCAGCGGTGTCGGCGGACAGGTGGACTTCATCCGCGGCGCAACGATGAGTAAGGGCGGCAGAGCCATCATTGCCCTGCCTTCCACGGCGGCAGGCGGAAAAATTTCCAAAATCGTGCCGTTTATCGACCATGGCGCAGTGGTAACAACTCCAAGAACAGAAATTGATTATGTGGTAACGGAATATGGCATAGCAAAGCTTTGGGGCAGAAGCCTCAAGGAGCGGGCAAGGGCGCTGATTTCGATTGCACACCCCGATTTCCGCCCGATGCTTGCGGAGGAATACGAAAAACGCTTCGGCAGACCCTTAGATTAAAAAATACGCATGAAAAAAAAAGCACTCCGGATGGAGTGCTTTTCGTGTTTTTATTTGCCGATGGATTTTCTGTATTCCGCTACCTCCTCGTCCGTCAGAGGCTCCAGCTCCTTGGGGTCCATCCATCTTACCCAGATGCGATCCTGCATTGCCTTGATATCCAGAGGGGTATCGAAGTTATCCTTATCAATGGGAATTACTGTATCATTATCCCCGTTGAACATGATTTCAAAGGGCTTGAATACACCATCCTCAAATACAAGCATATCGGAAGAATATACATTCAGTGCGCCTGCTTCGCTCAGAAGATGCTTTTCCAGTGCTTCCAGATTGGGGAAGGTAACAACCATCCAGTCGCCCTTCATATCGGAATAATCGAACAGCTGTAAGCCGTGGAAATCGATTTCCTCGTTGCCGCTTGCGCCCTTGTCATCATCCGCTTTGCCCTTCATGGCAACAGGTGTGCCGTTTTTGCCGTCCTTCAGAATTTCGGTTCCGGGGATGAAAGCATTCACGAATTTATTGATTTCATTGGTTCTAAACTGAGAACGAACCTGCGCAATGATACCGTAATCGCTGCTGTCATAGCAGATAGAAGCAACCTCATTCCAGAATTCACTTAATGTTTTGACCATTTCTATTACCTCCATATCAACTTTCATTACCTCATATCATACTAGCATTGTGTTCATTCTGTCAATAGATATTCATTCGGTCGGCTGATTTGAAAGTAATGCGCCGGCACCCTTCCGCTGAAAACCAGATCGGCAAGCATGATTTTTCTCTCTAATGTAATATCCTCCTGGTACAGCGGATTGACAATCCGAAGCTCTAAATGTACCGCAAGCCAGATTTTGTAGTTAATCTGATTGATGCCGACGGAGGAAAATGCCGTTTCATAATCCACCCTGACTGCACCCATAGGCAGAAGGGTGAAGGGGATTTTCGGTCCCTGATTGGCAAGAAGCCCCCAATGCGTTGCCGCGCCAAGCGGAATGGGAATAACCTCCTTCGGCAGTTCATTTAGCTGCTTTGTGATATCGCGGCTGAGCAGGGCGCAGAATTGGTTTACGCATGTGGTGTTGGCGGTGTAGCTTTCGCCATCCGCCCCCTTCTGCAAAAGCGCGCTTGCATCTAATTCCATACGCGCAAGTGCATTTGCCGCCGCCTCGTCTATGATATGATTCGCCGCCGCTTTGCACTGCATGTGCGAGATTTCCTTCAGGGGCGGCAGAAGGTTTTTTTCCAGAAGGAAAAAACAGAGAACCGTCAGCAGAGCAGGCAGGAGAAGGGGCAGAAATTTCTTTCTTTTTCGGTTTCGTTTTCTTTTTCGCATTGTCCGCTCCCTCCCTCTGCAATGATATGAGTGAGAAGGGCGAAGCATGCCTTTTCCTTGATTTCGGGGCTTTTTTTGCAATGTTAAAGAAAAATTAAACAAAGGTTATAGTAGAAATAAGCATGTTTTTGTGAAAATGTCTTTCTTTTGCGGTGAAATTTTGGTATAATCAAAAAGTATAATCTTCGCAAAATGGCGGAATATGGATTTTGTTCCATCCGTTTTGATTACACATGGAAATAAACAGGAGGCTTGAAATATGAGTGAATCTCAACACAGAAGGGGAGACGCGCAGGACAGAACGGGCGTAAGACAGACACGCCCTTCCGGCACAAGGCAGGCACGCCCCTCCGGCGCAAACGGCACACGCCGACCATCCTCTTCCGGAAACCCGAAAAAACGCAGAAAGCGCAGAAAGAAACGCTCGGTCAACAGCAGAATCGGGAAGGTTTTGCTGATTGTTGCCATCGTGATTGCCTTTGCGGTTGCAGGCGCAATTCTGGGTACGGTGTTCGGTATTCTGCAAAGCACGGACATGCTGAATACCTCCGATGTTCTGCCCGATTCCTATACCTCTGTCATCTATGATGCGGATGATAATGAGGTGGATAAGCTGCATGGCGAGGAAAACCGAGAATATGTGAAGCTTTCCGCAATCACAACCAATATGCAGAATGCAGTCATTGCGATTGAGGATCAGCGTTTTTATGAGCATAATGGTATTGATATCCGAGGGATTATGCGTGCGATGGCTGAAAATATTAAAACCATGAGCTTTTCGCAGGGTGCAAGTACGCTGACGCAGCAGGTGCTGAAAAATGAGGTGCTTGAGCGCGAAAAGAGCCTTTCCAGAAAGATAAAGGAGCAGTATCTGGCTGTTTCTCTGGAAAATGCGCTGAAAAAACAGCTTGGCTCAAAGGATGCGGCGAAGAAATATATTCTGGAGCTGTATCTGAACACGATACCGCTGCATCATGGTCTGCGTGGCGTAGAGGCGGCGGCGCAGTATTATTACGGCAAGCATGCCAGTGAGCTGACGCTGGCAGAGGCGGCAAGCATTGCGGGCATCACGAAAACCCCCAGTCTGTATGCGCCGGATGTCAATCAGGAGGCCAGCAAGGAACGCCAGATGACGGTTCTGAAAAAAATGCTGGATCTGAATATGATTACGCAGGCGGAATATGACGAAGCTGCGGCAGAGGATATCTATGCACATCTGGTCTGCAAGGAGACTGCGGAGGAGGAAAGCAACGCAAAGCATAACTGGTTTGTCGAGGCGGCAGTGCAGCAGATTAAGGCTGACCTGATGGAAAAGAAAAACATGACAGCCGCACAGGCATCCAATATGATTTACAGCGGCGGCTTACAGATTCATACTACAATGGACGCTTCCATGCAGGAAACCGCAGAAGCTGCCATGAAGAATGATAATATGTTCCCGGCAGGGGATGGGAAGATGGATGTGACCTATCTGATTTCCGTTCTGGATACACAGAACCCCGATGAAAGCAGCAATCAGTCGCATTATGAAAAGAAAACAACCGTTACCTCGCAGGCGGAGGCAGATGCCTTTGTTGCATCCGTGAAGGAGGAGCTTCTGGATGAAACGCATACCTTGGTTCTGGATAAGCTGACGGTTTCCAAATCCCTGCAGGCGGCAATGGTCATCATGGATCAGAGCAACGGCGAAGTAAAGGCGATTGTCGGCGGACGCGGCGAAAAGCCCGGTGATTCAGTATTCAACCGTGCGACACAGGCACTGCGTCAGCAGGGCTCGACGATGAAGCCCCTTGCGGCGTATGCCCCTGCAATTGATACGGGACTGCTGATGCCCGGCTCCATCATCATTGATGAGCCTGTTACCTACGGCGGCTGGTCTCCTAAAAACTGGGACGGCAAATATATCGGGCCTACCACAGTGCGTCAGGGTATCTGGCATTCCATGAACGTGCTGGCGGTTAAGACCTTTATGATGGTCGGCGCGGATACGGCTTATCAGTATCTGCTGGACTTTGGCTTTACCACGATTGATGAACGGGATAAGGCGGCAACAACGGCACTCGGCGGTCTGACACAGGGCGTTTCCGTTCTGGAGCAGACGGCGGCCTATGCAACCATTGCCAACGGCGGCACCTATTATGAGCCGATGTTCTATAGCGTGGTGTATGACCATGACGGCAACGTGCTTCTGGATAATTCCGAACAGGAAACACATCGGGTGCTGAAGGAAACAACCGCCTTCCTGCTGACGGATATGATGCGTGATGTTATCACGAAGGGTACCGGTACGAAGGCAGCCATCAGCGGCATGAATGTTGCAGGTAAAACAGGTACCACCAATGATACCGTTGACCTGACCTTCTATGGCTATACGCCTTACTATACCGCCGGTATCTGGATGGGGTATGACAGTCAGAAGGAGATTATAAATGCAAATAACGCCCATCTGCGCATCTGGAGCTCGGTTATGAGCCAGATTCATTATGATAAGGGACTGAAGAATAAGGAGTTTAAAAAACCGGATGGCTTGACAACACGTTCTATCTGCTCTGCATCCGGCATGACACCTTCTTCTCTTTGCAACAGCGATTACTATGGCTATGGTGTAACGAGTGACTATGTTACAACGGATTTCAAGGGCAGCACAGGCGGCGGCACCTGCACGATGCACAAATCCTATACGATTTGCAGCGAAACAGGCAAGCTTGCGGGCGCAACCTGCCCGACCATGAATGTGGTTTTGGCGGTCAACAGTGACGGTACGATTAAGGGCAAGCCCTCTAAGGTTCCCGCAGGCAAGCTGGATATCAATATCAGCGCAACCTGCGATTCTGCGCATGCGAGCAGCAGTGATGATGATACCAACAGCACAGACCCCGGCACAACAGACCCCGGCAATGGACAGAACCCTGAGGATAACCTCTGGAATAATGAGGACTTCGGGATTCAATAAATAATAATTTACATTTAGGAGAATTCAAATGAGCGAACAGAATATTTTAGCAACAATTGACGGCGTAAACATTACAGATGCGGATTTGGACGCATATATTGCGAATCTGCCGAAGGAGCAGCAGGCGTATGCGGCATATCCCCAGTTCAGAGAGCATGCACTGAAGCAGCTTCTGGCATTCCATCTGTATGCAAAGATGGCAGAAGAAGAAAAAATGGATGAAACCGATGAATTTAAAGCCATGATGGAACGGGCAAGAAAGGATATCCTTGCCCAGCTTGCCATCAACAGCGTTTTGAAGGATATCACTGTAACAGATGAAGAAATGCAGGCGTTCTACAAAGAAAACCCCCAGCATTTTGAAAAGGGCGAAACCGTACATGCAAAGCATATCCTGGTGGATTCCGAAGAAAAAGCACAGGATATCATGAACAAAATCACCGCAGGGGATATCTATTTTGAGGATGCCGCGAAGGAATTTTCCTCCTGCCCCTCCAATGCGCAGGGCGGTGACCTTGGCGAATTCGGCAAGGGTCAGATGGTTCCGGAGTTCGATCAGGCGGTATTTGCGGCTGAGGTTGGCAAGGTAGTTGGCCCTGTAAAGACACAGTTCGGCTATCATCTGATTAAGGTTGAGGATAAGAAGGACGCATCTGTAACCCCCTTCGATGAGGTGAAGGAACAGATTCGTGCAAATCTGCTGCAGCAGAAGCAGAATCAGGCTTATACCGAAAAGTATAAGGAGCTGCACGATAAATACATGAAATAAGCGCATAGCAAAAGCCCCTCTGAAAAGAGGGGCTTCATTTGTGTTCTATTTTTATTCCATTAGGCTTATTCCTTTAAGCCCTCCAATGCGTTTCTGGCATTGCCAATCTGATTGGAATCGGGGTAATCACTGATAATCTTGTTGTAATATTTCTTTGCGCTTGCCGTATCTTTTTCTCCCTCTGCAATCTGTCCCAGATAGTAATAGATGTCATCCACAAAGTTTTCGTTGCTTGCGTATTTCAAGGCTGTTTCCAGATCGGTCTTTGCCTCTGTCATGTTTTTGCTTAGGAAATCACTTTTTCCTTTGGTGTAGTAGGCATCTGCCGCCTTGGGGTAAAGCTCCGCCTTCAGAGAATTATATTTCGCCAAATCATCATCACTAAATCCAACCGTATCAATGGATTCAAAGGTGGTGATGCAGGCTTCATAATCGCCGTCTGTCATCTGCGATACTGCCGTTTCCAGCAATTCCAGATTCGCCTGCTTATTTTCCTCGCTGCGCAGCTGCTTGTTTTCCTTTTGCAGCTTTTGCAGTTCTGTCCGCATTTCCAGAACCTCCTCCGGTGTCATATTGGTTTCACCGGAATAATTTTCAACAGCGGTCTGCAATTCCTTGATTTTTGCATCCTTATCCTCATTTAGCGCAGGCACAATCAGCACCAGAATCACCAGAGCTGAAATCACAAGCCCGATTACAAAGGCAATCATGTTGTGCTTTTCCAGAACGCTGCTGCTTCTGTCCTTGCGCTTATAGCCGGGAAGGGGCGGATTGCTGTCTGTTTTTTTCACGCTGACTGCCGCAGAGGCTTTATTTTTGTCTCCCTTTTTCAGAGTGGGAGAGGGCACATTGCCAATCAGCTGTGCATAATGCAGGGCAAGAGGATTGCGAATATCCCGTTT
>OBJE01001190.1_pt1 | contig 15310 bp, 10 predicted proteins | sample 1519681 | NCBI WGS metagenome assembly OBJE01 (sample SAMEA3888898, study PRJEB22519) | human gut metagenome | biome: human gut; feature: human-associated habitat; material: faeces | place: Denmark | collected 2011 | reverse complement strand
AAGAAAAACCTGCGTCAGTGGATGCTGAAAATCACAGCATACGCAGACAGACTGTTGGAGGATTTGAATAAGCTGGATTGGTCTGATAAGGTAAAGAAAATGCAGACCGACTGGATTGGCAAATCCTATGGTGCTGAGGTTGATTTCAAGCTGACAGGCTCTGATGATAAAATCACTGTTTACACCACAAGACCTGATACACTGCACGGCTGTACCTTTATGGTGCTGGCTCCCGAATATGAAGGTCTGGCTGCATTGACAACCGCAGAGCAGAAGGATGCCGTAGAAAAATACTGCTACGAAGCATCTACAAAATCTGCCGTTGACCGTATGACAAATAAAGAAAAAACAGGCGTATTTACAGGCTCCTACTGCGTGAACCCCGTAAACGGCAAGGAAATCCCTATCTGGGTTGCTGACTATGTACTGGCTGATTATGGTACCGGTGCAGTAATGTGTGTACCTGCGCATGATGAACGTGACTTTGATTTTGCGACAAAATTCAAACTGCCCATCATCCCTGTTATCCTGCCCGAAGGCGAGGATGAAGGAAAGCCTCTGACGGAAGCTTACACAGGTGACGGTATCATTGTAAACTCCGGCGACTGGAACGGCATGAAGGCATTCGATGCAAAGAAGAAGATTCCTCACCTGATGGAGGAAAAAGGTTGGGGCAGAAAGACAACCAACTACAAACTGCGTGACTGGGTATTCTCCAGACAGAGATACTGGGGCGAACCCATTCCTCTTATCCACTGCGAACACTGCGGCACCGTTCCTGTTCCTGAGGATCAGCTGCCCGTACTGCTGCCCGATGTAGAATCCTATCAGCCCACAGAAACAGGCGAATCTCCTCTGGCGCATATCGATGAATGGGTAAACACAACATGCCCTGTCTGTGGCAGACCTGCAAAGCGTGAAACAAACACAATGCCTCAGTGGGCAGGCTCCAGCTGGTATTTCCTGCGTTATACAGACGTTCATAACGATAAGGAGCTGGCAAGCATGGATGCACTGAAGAAATGGGCACCCGTAGATCTGTATGTCGGCGGTATCGAACATGCGGTTCTGCATCTGCTGTACGCACGTTTCTATACAAAATTCCTGTATGATATTGGTGCAGTACCCTTCGATGAGCCCTTCACAAAGCTGTTCAATCAGGGTATGATTACAAAGAACGGCAGCAAGATGTCCAAATCTCTGGGTAACGTTGTTTCCCCCGATGAACTGGTTGAAAAATACGGCTGCGACTCTCTGAGAATGTATGAACTGTTCGTAGGTCCTCCCGAACTGGACTGCGACTGGGATGACAGCGGTATCGACGGTGTATTCCGTTTCCTGAACAGAGTATGGAAGATGGTTTATGCAAATAAAGCTTCTGATAAGGCTCCTTCCAAGGATGAAGAATATATCGTAAACAAGATGATTGCAGATGTTACAAAGCGTGTGGAATCTCTGGCAATGAATACTATCGTTTCCACCTTCATGGAATCCACAAATAAACTGATGGATGTAACGAAAAAGGAGGGCGGTCTGTCCAAGTCCACTCTGGAAACATTGACTGTTATGCTCGCTCCCTTCGCACCCCATATTGCAGAAGAAATGTGGCACGAACTGGGTCATGAAAATACAGTATTCGAAGCAGGCTGGCCCGAAGCTGACGAAAGCAAGCTGGTTCAGGACAGTGTAGAAATCGCATTGCAGATTGGCGGCAAGCTGAGAGGTAAAATGCAGGTTGCAATAAATGTCTCCAAGGAAGAAGCGATTGCGCAGGCAAAAGAAGCACTGGCATCCAGATTGGAAGGTAAAACAGTTGTGAAGGAAATTTACGTTCCCGGCAAAATCATCAACTTGATTGTAAAATAATTGAAGCACGAAAGAAAAGCAGGGTCGAAAGACTCTGCTTTTTGTGCCTATGGAAAGGGGCAGAGCATGAACGGTATTTTGTATATGGATGTATCTGTTTTTGAGGATGTTCTGTTATATGAAAAAGGGAAAACACTGCTTTCCGCAGAACGTAGGATGTATATTGAAAAGCTGAAAAATCCGAAGACGGCAAGACTCTCTTTGGGTGCAGGTGTGCTGTTGTTTTTTGCTTTGCAGAAATGCAATTATACAGAGCAGCTAGAGAAAATCAAAAAAACACCCTTGGGAAAGCCATATTTGAAGGGAATTGATTTTCAGTTCAACCTGTCTCATTCGGGAACGTATGCGCTTTGTGCTTACAGTAACAGGAATATCGGTGCGGATTTACAGCAGATAAAAGAGAAGCTTCCCGAAAAAACCGAAAAAATCTTGTCGAAGGACGAAACATCTTTTCTGACAAAATTTACGCAGCCGGAACAAACACAGCTGTTTTATCGACTTTGGGCAAGAAAGGAAAGCCTTATTAAATGGGATGGCAGGGGACTTCGCTTGCCCTTGCAGGAAATTTCTTTTATCAAAAACGGAACCCTGACAGACATTTTGGAATGGGAGGATAAGACCTTATATTTCAAGGAATATCCGAAAATCAACGAGAAATACGCTGTTTGCATCTGTAAAGAGGGCACAGATTTTGCGCGGAATGCAGAGGAAATAACTGCAGAAATGTTAAAAATTTTTTAAAAATATGAATTTTCGTTGAAATATTTCAGATAAATCCTTATAATAAGAAGATAAAGATTGAAAATATGAGGTTATAATATGAAAAAATTTAAAAAATTCGTCTGTGCTGTCTTGGTTGCGGCAGTTTCGGCGTGCGCCGTTCCAACGTATCAGGCAGATGCAGCTTCGATTTCACAATTACAGCAAAAACGCCAAAATCTGGCATCCAGTACAAAAAAAGCAAAACAGGAAATTGCAAATATCAAAAATAAAAAGCTTTCCGCCGAACAGGAAATGGAAGCAATGGATAAGGTTTTGACCAGCATTCAGGCAGAACTGGATGAAGCAACAGAAGATTTGAATATTCTGACAAAGCAGTTGGAAGAAGCCGAAAAAGCTTTGCAGGAGGCAACGGAAAAACGAGATGCGCAGTTTGCATTACTGGGCAGCCGTATGCGTTTCCTGCAACAGAAGGGCTCCAGCGGCTATCTGGAAATCCTTTTTGATGCACAGAGCTTTTCTGATTTGTTCCTTCGTATGCAATATGTAAACGATATCATGGGCTACGATAAGGAAATTCTGGAGGAACTGGAAGAAACCCAAAGAACGATTGAGAAAAAGAAAAAAGAGATTGAAAAGAATAAGGCTGAGCAGGAAGAGGTTGTTAAGCTGCAAAAAGAAAAGCTTGCCGAGCAGCAGGAAATTGTAAACGAAAAGAAAGCCTTGGTTGCATCCTATCAGAACGATCTCTCGAAATATGAACAGATGGTTGCAGCAAATGAAAAGGCGGATAAAGCCGTTTTGAACCAGATTGCGAAGCAGCAGCAACAGAGCAAGAGCAGCGGCGGCAGCTCTAAGGTATATTATACCGGAAACGGCTCTCTGGGTTGGCCTGTTCCCGGGCGTACCACTGTCAGCAGCGGCTTTGTCACTCGTACCAGCCCGATTACCGGTAGAACAGAATCCCACAGCGGTCTGGATATTCCTGCACCTTATGGTACAGCGATTGTTGCGGCAGAGGCGGGTAAGGTTACATATTCCGGCTGGATGAATGGGTATGGGAATACCATTATCATCGACCATGGTGGTGGATTGAGTACATTGTACGGACACAATTCCTCTCTGGTTGCAAGAGTAGGACAGGTTGTCAGCCGCGGTCAGACCGTAGCAAAATGCGGCAGCACCGGTTGGTCTACTGGGAACCATTGTCATTTCTCCGTATTGAAAAACGGCGCGTATGTAAATCCCAGAAACTACTTATAAGAAATAAGGAACAAACAGGGTGATATCAAAAAAATGGTATCATCCTGTTTTTTATTGCAAAGAAATAAGATTAACCATAATTTTATTATGTAAATAAAATATTGCTATAGCAGCTATCAAGTCTCAAAGAATATCAATATTTTCGTAAAAGTATCGTTTTGCGAATAAATACAGATTTCCCCTTTTCCATGAATATCAAGCCACTTCTTACAGATTATCATATTTTTGCTATAGCAAAAAGTGTCTGCAAAAAATATTTCACAGACACTTTCTTCCTATTTCATTTCATTTCTTTTATTTCATTTCTTTTGTTTCAAATCAGTTTTTAGTTTTAAATTAAAGATTCTATTCTTGTAAACTGATTTTCGTTTTCCTTGATTTTCTGTTCCTTACCGATGCTGCATACGTTTTCGCAATCGACACACCGCAGCAAATCTGCACAGTCACGAATATCCGCAGCGGTTGTCTGCAGGATTTCAGTGCGTTCCTGCAGAAAATCCGCATCCGTCAACTGTTTATAAAATCTGCCGATGGCATGATTCAACTGCTCCATGTTCGTTTTCGGCTGATCCAGCGTGTTAATTGTCCCAAGGATATATTTTGTCATTTCCCGTTTATCTGCATTAAAAAGTTTGATTTGCTGCGCAAGTCCCTTGAAAATATCATAGGTTTCCGTCAGTCTGGGGTCTCTGTAGGAATAAAAATAGCTGAAACCGCTCCGCATGAACTGACAGCCGCAGCCATACGCGCCGCCTTGTACGCGCACCTGATTCCAGAGATATTCCAGATTGATGATGGTTTTCAACACCTGATACTTCCCATGATATGCCAATCCGTTCTTCTGATAATCAAAGGAGGTTGTGTTGTATAACACGCCGCCTGCATTGGCGAAGGCTGCCCTTTCGGGCTTCAAATCAAAATTGTATACAAAATACTTTTGTTCTTTCGCAGGTAATTTCTGACGGAAGGTGTCGATTTTTGTCTTTACAACCGCCCTTTCACTCTCCTCACAGCCCAGAGCAACCTCCAGATTCCGCTGTGTAAAGAGAAGATCTGCCGTTTTTTTCAGCTTCGCAATGACAGGTGCTGCATCCTGCTCCAACTGTGCATCTATCTCGCAGAGGAATCGATAATAGCGGATGCCGCTTGTGATATCCTCAATCCGCAGTGCCGGAAAGAGATTGCTGCCGCCGTAGAAAATTGCAAAATAATGGGACTGATTCAGCAGTTCATTTTCCCCTTTGATTTTCGCGGATTTCACGATTTTTTTCATACTTTCTACTACATCATATTTTGTATGGAAAAGAATTTCCTCTGTCATGGCAATCGCAGCATCCAAATCCTCTTTGAGCAGCTTTTCCTTTACGGTCACAAAAGCGCGATAATCCGCCGCGTGGCTATTATAGGTATTGTTATGCAAAGAAAAATCACCGAAAATCTGGTTTTTCACGGTTGCCAGTGTCTGGAAGGAATATTTTTCCGTATCCAGCTTGCCAAGAAGTTCTGTCAGAAGCCCTGTATACGGTAACAATTCCTGTGGCACGGCAGAGATATCAAACATCAGCTTAAGATACAGAATCCCGTTGCTTTCCAGCGGCACATGCAGAAATTTTGCGGCTGTATCCGCATTATACGGCGCAGGCTGCGGCTTTTTATCAATCTCAGAAATTTCCAGTAATGGAATCTGCGCCAGAATTTCAGGTGTATCTGCCTTCGTCTGGAATTGCTCCAGTTTTTCAGCATCCTCTTTGATTTCCGCAAGGTCAGCGTCGGTCATAGCAGATCTTCGTTCAGCTATCTTTTCTGCAAAGGCCTGCGCATCCTTCTGCGCCTTTCCCTTTTCTGGAGTAAAAACAAGATACGTTTTTTCTTCATTATGCAGAAAAACCTCTGTCAGCAACCGTTCAAAGTATCCCTCGTCCTTTTTCAGCCGCTCAATCACAGATAACAGCCGTAGGCTATCACAGGGGTCTTCGCCATGCAGCCAACGCTTCATCAATCTGGTTGCATAAATCAGTCCCTTCGGCGTAGAGCCGTAGTCCTCCTCACGCAGCAGGAAATCAAATTTTCGTAAAGCCCCCTTGACTAAATCCGCAGGCAGACCTTCTGCAGCCAAACGCTTCCATTCTGCATCAATGATTCTGATAAAGACATCCGCCTGTTTCACATCTGCATTTTTTGCAATGATACTGAATACCATTTCATAGGTTGAGGAATCGAACCATCCCTCTGTTTCCTGACAAATGCCTGCATCCAACAGAGCTGTTTTTAAGGGAGACGCATTCGTTTCCAGCAGAATATAGGAAAGAATCTGCAATGCCATCACACGCTCAGGGTCTGTGCATTTGCCCACCTTTATGCTGTAAGCAAGGAAGGAGCCGCCCTCTTCGCCCTCCGCCGCCGCAGGGTAGGTTTCATGCAGCAGCTTTCCCTTCTGCACACACTCCGTTTCTGTAATCACGGGCAAGGCATCACTTTTTTCAAAGCCATCCAGATAGTCCTCACTGATATGCTGCAAGCATGCCATCGGTTCCATATCTCCGTAAAGATAGAAATACGCATTGGAAGGATGATAATACTTCCGGTGGAAATTCAAAAAGCTTTCATAGGTCAGATCGGGAATGGCAGCAGGCAGCCCACCGGATTCATAGCCATAGGTGGTTTTACCGAAAATTGAGCGGGAAATTGCACCACTCAGCAGGCTTTCCGGATCAGAAAGCGCACCCTTCATTTCGTTATAAACAACACCCGTTACATCTAGTGTGTTTTTCTCTTCATTCAGAAGATAACGCCAGCCCTCCTGCCGGAAAATCTCTTTTTTCTCATAAATCTTCGGAAAGAAAACCGCATCCAGATACACATCCATCAAATTATGAAAATCCTTTTCATTGCAGCTTGCAACAGGATACATCGTCTTATCCGCATAGGTCATGGCATTGAGGAAGGTGTTCAGAGACCCCTTCGCCAGTTCATTAAAAGGGTCCTTCGCCTCATACTTTCGCGAACCGCAAAGCACGGAATGTTCCAGAATATGCGGCGTGCCACAGTCATTTTCAGGCGGCGTTTTGAATACCACATTAAAAACCTTATTGTGATCCGCATTTTTCAGATATAATAAGCGCGCACCGCTCTTTTCATGAGAAAAAAGATATGCAGTGCTGTGAATATCGTTGATTTCTTCGATTTTCTGTAACCGAAACCCAAAATAAATCTCATTTTGCTTGAATTCTGCCATAAAGCACCTCCTTGATTTTGCTTTTATTGTACCATGCCTTGTTTGCAGGGGAAGAGAACAGCTGCGAAGCAGATATTTTCTTCCCCTGCAAACAAGGCATGGTATGAGCAGGCTCTGCCTGCGAATTTTAGAATTTGCTGTGAAAACAGCAGATAGACGCTGTAAGCGGCTAACCCACGGACAAATCCGTGGGTATTATACCACAAAAAGGACGGGATTTCTCCCGTCCTCTGATTTTTTTGTATTCTGATTATTTGAAGTATCTGTTATACAGACCCAGGAATGCTTTGCCGTGTCTTGCTTCGTCACGCGCCATTTCATGTACTGTGTCATGGATTGCATCCAGATTTGCAGCCTTTGCTCTCTTAGCCAGGTCAAATTTACCTGCTGTTGCGCCGTTTTCAGCGTCAATTCTCAGTTCCAGATTCTTCTTTGTGGAATCTGTTACTACTTCACCCAGCAGCTCTGCAAATTTTGCAGCATGTTCAGCTTCTTCAAAAGCAGCCTTTTCCCAGTACAGACCGATTTCAGGATAGCCTTCTCTGTGTGCCACTCTTGCCATTGCCAGATACATACCAACCTCAGTACATTCACCTTCAAAGTTTGCTCTCAGGTCAGCCATGATATCTTCGCTTGCGCCCTGTGCAACGCCTACAACGTGTTCAGCAGCCCATTCCATTTCGCCGTCCTTCTGTTCTACGAACTTATCTGCGCCAGCATGGCAAATAGGACATTCTGCGGGAGCGGAATCGCCAACATGAACATAACCACATACGGAACATACAAATTTTTTCATAACTTTTTCCTCCTTGAAATCTCTCTTTTATTGTTTTCTATTTAAATTGATAAATTATTGTTATCTGATAATCATTATAAACTAGAAGTCTGCATTTGTCAACACCAATTTGAAAAAAAATATAAAAAATTTGACTTTTCTTCGGAATATAAAAAAGCCGAAGTATATTTCAACTCCGACTCATTTTATTCTGCTTCTTATGCTTCCTCTTTGCCCCAGATGCCCTTTTCTTCACGCAAATCTCTGGTGCTGATAAGATATTTTTCAATCATTTTTACAGGGTTATAGGAACGTTTTGCCTTACGCATCCCTTCAATGCCCATGTCCTCTTCTCTGTTAATCAGTTCCACATCCTCACATTCATGCAAAACATACTGCTGATTGATAATCGGGAAGATACCGTCATACGCTGTATCCCCTTTCTCAATATGAATCAGCTGCATCTGCGGATGCAGGCGCTCACCAATCGTAAAAGCGCACAACTTTCCGTCAATATAAATCGTACCGCCTGTCAGTCCCAGCGCATCCATATTCTGTAATGCCAATTCAACAGAGCGTCTTTCGTCCGCCATTTCCTGCGCATCCTCGCCTGTTTTCTCATCCATCCAATGGTCATATAACGCTATGCAGTCTGCAATCATGCTTTTGTCAAGCCTTCTGTATTCATAATCAGGATATTTCGACAGAAATTTATTGATATGATTTCGTTTGCCGTGCAGCTTTTTCCCTTTCAATGTTGCGAGGCTTTCTCTGGTATATACATAATCCCATGCAATATCGGTTGGCATGGAGAATAATTCAGGGCATGCCGTCAGCATTTTATCCTTAAACATAGTCCAGACGGAACGATAGGTCGGCTCCACGCCGCGCTTTTTCATATAATCAATCCCCTCGTAAACTGCCTTGCGATAATCTACTTCTACGCCGTATTTGGGGATGGGTGCCCAGAGGAATACGGGAACTCCCTTAAATTCCAGCTTGATATACAGCACATTATTTTTCTCTGCATATTCCATTTTCCCATCTGCGCCCCAGATAAAGAGATTTGCAAAGGAAAGATCGGAGCACTGTAGATTCCAAGGCTTTGTGTAGGAATCAATCAGCGCTTTGTCCTCTAATGCGAAGGGCTTGAACATCAGTTCAGCGGTTTCTGCTGCATTGTTTTTTGTTTCTTCTATTGTCTTATTTTTTTCACATTCCAAACATCTTGGCATAAGGCCTGCCTCCATTTTTAATATTCATCTATAATATAACACTTTTGTTTCGGAAGAAAAGCATCCAATTCCTTGTATTTTTCTTCATCGAAAATTATCAATTCACTTCTTATTTCAGCAAAGGAATGATATCCCACCAGAACCTGTAACAGGTGCCCTGCGGAAATTTCAAAAACAGGAGTTTCCGCGGAAGACTCCCCTTGAAAATTAAATACACCATTATTTTCAGAAATGACAGCATCCGTCAGGCGGAATGCATACGGCAGCTCAAGCTGCAACGCCTGCAGCAGTGCAGACGCATTGCAAAGTCCCATCACGCCCTTCTGCTTCCTCTCGGTTTTTGCAAAGGGAAGTTTCATCTCAGGCGGCAGCTTTGCATAAAATACCAGACCATCTGCTTCCTTGCGCAGCCCTTCCATTAGCATGGGATAGCACTTCTCATCAGCAACCGCTTCCACGCAGGTTAGCTCCGTTTCTGTCTTATAATAAAAAGCATAGCCCTTTATCTCGTTATTTCTAATATATGCAGCACATTTCCCTCCGTCCGCAGCATAATCTGCCGCTTTACGCAGGAAATCCTCTTTAGTGCGCAAAACCATGCCGCTGTATTTTTTAGCAAATGCTGTATAAAGCGGAAATAACGAATCCAATTCTGTAACCGGAGTAAGCGTTACATTTCCTTTTGTTGCACACATACCGTCGCAGGTCAGATACGCTGCATCCGCAACAGGAAAATGCCCGAAGGGAAAATAGCTCTGCAAAACCGCAGGTGTGTGTGGTGCAACCAGACAACCCTTTTCGCGCAGAAGCTTCATTTCATAGGTGAAAATCTGCCCCATGTAGCCCTTTTTTCTATAATCCGGATGGGTAGAAACACCACAGAGCATCGCTCCCGGAATTTCCCTTCCGCGTATCCAAAGCGTATACGGAAACGCCTGCATACAGCTGACAATTTTGCCCTCCGTTTCCAGAACAACAGAATAATCAGGTGCAAAGCGGTTTATGAAAAACCAATCGCAAAAGGCATTGCTGTCACCAAAGCAGATTTTCCAAAGATCATAAAACGCTTTTTTATCTTCCGCTTTCGCAATTCTGACAGCTGTCATAAATTCGCACTCTCCTTATCCTATCTTTCCTCTATGTCTTATTCTTTTTTATTATAACGCGCAAAAGCATAAAAAACAACCGATAATTATTATTATTTAACAGTAAATTTTATATTTTTTTTGTACACTGTGACGAAAATACAGACCTATTCCATCTGTTTCAACCCTTCCGCCCATATTTTTTTGAAGGCAGAAGGCAGTGCATACTGTGCTTCAGCTTCTTCTCTTGTCAGCCAAAGCAAATCGGATTCTGTTTTTTTTGTTACCCTTACGAAATAGCAGTCCATGTGCCATTCCACATGCGTAAAAATATGCTTTTGCCCCTTCATAGGAAGCAGCTCAGCCTCTAAAATGCCCATTTCCTGCAATGTAACAGGCGGCGCGATGTCTCTCTGTCCGTTCGGCAGCTCCCAAAGTCCCGAAAGCAAGCCATTTTTCGGGCGTTTGCCAATCGCAATTTTCTCCCCATCTACGCAGAAAAATACGTTCAGATATTCTAATGTGCGCGGCTTTTTCTCCGCCTTTACGGGATACACTGCTGTCTGATTTTTGCAATATGCCATGCAGCTCGCCCGAACAGGACATACGCCGCACTTCGGCGCGCCGTTCGGCAGACAAACCATTGCGCCAAGCTCCATCAATGCCTGATTCAAATCCCCAGCACACTCCTGCGGCATGATTTCAGCAAGACGGCTTTCCCATTCCTTTTTTGTTATTTGTAAGGAAATATCCGATGCATCTGCTGTAATGCGCGACATTACACGCAGAACATTCCCATCTACCGCAGGAATCGGCAGACCAAACGCAATCGAGCCGACCGCTCCTGCCGTATAAGGCCCGATGCCCTTGAGCGAAAGCAAATCCTTTTGATTTGCAGGAAATATGCCGCCGAAATCTTCCATAATCTGTATCGCCGCCTTCTGCATATTGCGGACACGGCTGTAATACCCCAGACCTTCCCAAAGCTTGAGAATCACTTCCTCATCCGCATTCGCTAAATCCTTTACAGTCGGCAGGGTCTGCAAAAAGCGTATATAATACGGCTTGACCGTCTCAACTCTCGTCTGCTGGAGCATAATTTCCGAAACCCATACAGCGTATGGGTCTTTTGTTTGTCGCCATGGCAAATCTCTTTTATTTTCCCGAAACCACCAAATCAACGGTTCAACAATTTCTTTCAAATCTTTCATAGTTCCACCTCTGTTTTTATCTCCAAAAAAATGAGGAAGGTGTGATACCTCCCTCATTTTTCATCATCTTTGTTTAAATACCTTTAAATAAATCGGAATCAGCATTCCGCCGACGGCATTCCCCAATGTCATCACCAGAACGGCAACAAAGCAATGTGCGCTCCATGTTCCGGATAAGCTGAAATAGAACATATTCGCGATAACGTGCTCGAAGCCGCTCAGGATAAATACCATAACGGGAACGAAAACACCAATAAACCGCAGGGTTGAGCCCTGCACATTGCGAAAGCAATCCACCGCAATAAACATCAGCATGCCGCAGAAGACCGCAAGCAGAAAAATACTTGTGAAATCATCTGACAGCTTCACTTCAGCCATGCCCGCAACCCGTTCAGCCATTCCCTCATAAATACGGCTGTTTCGTACCATTGTTGCTGTAATCCATGTGCCAACAAGGTTCCCCAACCAAGTGACCACCAGCTCAATGAGATACACAGGCTTGTTGAAGGGCGTGTAGCCAACCTTCCCGGTAAACAGATGCAGCTGAAACACCACAATGGTAAATAAACCGATGGCGAATAAAAAGCTGCCGACTACCGGATTTGACTGCGAAAGGAACACGGTTCCCCCCATGCCAATCAGCATACCTGCCAGGATTGCAGAAAAAAATTGCCTTACTCTTTCCATAAAAACCCTCCTTATTCAGTTGTATAAAAACTTTTCATCTGTTCTTTTATTCTACAAGCTATGACTTTTTCTGTCAATCCTTTTTGTTTCTCTTCTCTTGTTCTATGATAGATACATTCCCCTTGCGGCGTGTTCTCTGCTGTGCTAAAATAAAGGGGCAAAATAAATATCTCTATATTTTAAGGAGGTTTTTGTATGAATCAAGAACTTTTAGAAAAATGCAAAAATGCTGATCTGCTGAAGGAAGTTGCAAAAGGCAAGGAAGTTGTATGGATTAACGAAAATCTGGAAAAAACTGAGGATGCAATGGCAAAAATCAATATCACAATGGCGGATATTGATGATGCAGAGGCAAGACTGGCGCGTTTTGCACCTTTCTTAATGAAGAAATTTCCCGAAACCATCCCCACAAATGGGTTGATTGAATCTCCTCTGACCTATATTCCCAATATGCAGAAAAAGCTGGAGGAGCATTATGACACAAAAATCCCCGGCAAAATGTTCTTAAAGCAGGACAGCCATCTGGCAATCTCCGGCTCCGTAAAGGCTCGCGGCGGTATCTATGAGGTGCTGAAGCATGCAGAGGATTTGGCTCTGGAACATGGTATGCTCAGGAAGGACGATGACTACAGCGTATTCGCTTCTGATGAATTCAAAGAATTTTTCAGCAAATTCAAAATTCAGGTTGGCTCCACAGGCAATCTGGGTATGTCTATCGGTATCATGAGTGCGGCTCTGGGCTTCCATGTAATCGTACATATGTCCGCAGATGCAAAGCAGTGGAAGAAAGACCTGCTTCGCCAGAGAGGTGCCGAGGTTGTGGAATATGCGGATGACTACAGCAAAGCAGTTGAGGTTGGGCGTAAAAATTCCGATGCCGATCCCAATAGCTACTTCGTTGATGATGAAAACTCCGTAACGCTGTTCCTTGGCTATGCGGTAGCGGCAAAGCGTATCGTAAAGCAGTTTGCAGAAAAGAATATCATTGTGGATGCAGAGCATCCTCTGTTCGTTTATATTCCCTGCGGCGTTGGCGGCGCACCCGGTGGAGTTGCTTTCGGCTTTAAAAAGCTTTTCGGAGATAATGTGCATGTATTCTTTACCGAACCTACACAGGCACCCTGCATGTTGGTCGGCATGGCATCCGGTCTGCAAAACAAAGTCTGCGTAAAAGATTTCGGTCTTTCCGGTCTGACCCATGCAGACGGTCTGGCAGTTGGCCGTCCTTCCGGCTTTGTCGGCGGCGTGATGGAGCATCTGCTTTCCGGCGAAATGTCTTTGGAGGACTATCATATTTATGACCTGATGCGTGATCTGGTTGCAACAGAGGATATCTTTATTGAACCCTCTGCTTGTGCATCCTTCTGGGGCCCTATCATGCTGAAGGATGAAAAGGTACAGGTTTATATCAAGAAAATGGGTCTGGAGGATAAGATGGCGAACGCAACACATATCCCTTGGGCAACAGGCGGCAGTCTTGTTCCGCAGGATATCCGCGAAGAATATATGCATACACATTTGAAATAAAATTATATAAAGCATAGCAAAAAAGGCGAGCAAGAAATAAATTGTTTCTCACTCGCCTTTTCCTTTGTTGTGTTTTTTTAGTTTATTTCAATAAGCCTGTAAAATCCAATGTTGCGAAATAATCGGCAGGTGTTTCGGCTCTGCGAATCATTTCCACACTGCCGTCCTCCTTCAGAAGCAGCTCTGCGGAGCGCAGCTTACCGTTATAGTTATAGCCCATTGCATGACCATGTGCGCCGGTATCGTGGATATAGAGAATATCGCCCATATCAATTTTCGGCAGCATACGGTCGATTGCAAATTTATCGTTATTTTCGCACAGACCGCCTGTTACGTCATATTTATGGTCGCAGGGTGCGTTTTCCTTCCCCAGAACAGTAATATGGTGATAGGAGCCGTACATAGCAGGGCGCATCAGATTTGCCGCGCAGGCATCCAGTCCGATGTATTCCTTATAGGTATGCTTTTCATGGATGGCAGTTGCAATCAGTGCGCCGTAGGGAGCCAGCATAAAGCGTCCCATTTCGGTAAAGATAGCAACATCGCCCATGCCTGCCGGTGTCAGAACTTCTTCGTATACCCTTCTTACCCCTTCGCCGATTGCCATGATGTCACATTCAAATTCATCGGGTTCGTAAGGAACGCCGACCCCACCGGAAAGGTTGATAAATGCAATATGAATATCCAACTCGTTTTTCAGCTCCACAGCCAGTTCAAAAATAATCTTCGCCAGCATAGGATAATAATCATTGGATTTTGTATTGCTTGCCAGAAAGGCGTGAATTCCAAAGTGCTTTGCGCCCTTTTCCTTCAACAGCTTGAAGGCTTCCTTCATCTGTTCCTTTGTCATGCCGTATTTTGCATCACCTGGGTTGTCCATAATGCTGTTGCTTACCTGAAATACGCCGCCGGGGTTATAACGGCAGGAAACCGTTTCAGGAATTTTTGCAAGCTTTTCAAAAAACGGAATATGTGTAATATCATCAAAGTTGATGATTGCGCCCAGCTCTGCCGCCTTGATGAAATCCTCCGCCGGGGTTACGTTGGAGGAAAACATAATATCCTCTCCCTTTTGCCCAACAGCATCCGCCAACAGCAGCTCTGTGTAAGAGGAGCAGTCCGCACCGCAACCCTCCTCCTTCAAAATCTGCAGGATAGCGGGTGTGGGGGTTGCCTTTACCGCAAAATATTCTCTGAACCCTTTATTCCAGGAAAATGCGGCATTTGCCTTCCTCGCATTTTCGCGGATACCCTTTTCATCGTAAATATGGAAGGGTGTAGGGTATGTTTCGATGATTTTCTTCGCCTGTTCTAATGTAACAAAAGGTTTTTTCATTTGCAAATTTCTCCTTCTTCTATCGTCAAGGTATATTTTTTTTATTATAACAAAGGCATTTCCGCTTTGCAATGCGTAATTCCCTTCTTTTCCAACACTTTTTGATATAGCATGGAAACCATTTCCAAATAAATATTACTTCTCAATTCCTTTTCTTGAAAAAATGTTGTATAATAGGAAGGAAAAACAAAGGAGTTCAGAATTTTATTTGAAAATATATGAAAAAACTGGAGTAGAATTTATGAAAAAAAGAATCAAACGAACCTTAAATAATTTCAATGCAGCTGCATTGTTTCAGGATTTCATCCGCACTGCTGCGGTCTATCTGGTGGCAACCTGCCTTGCGCTCTGCTTAAACGGTGCAGAGGTT
>OBJE01001185.1_pt1 | contig 15361 bp, 9 predicted proteins | sample 1519681 | NCBI WGS metagenome assembly OBJE01 (sample SAMEA3888898, study PRJEB22519) | human gut metagenome | biome: human gut; feature: human-associated habitat; material: faeces | place: Denmark | collected 2011 | reverse complement strand
GTGCATCACTCAGCTTATAGCCCTGATTGTTGAAGAATTTAATCCCGTTATATTCCACAGGGTTATGGGATGCGGAAATCATAACACCTGCATCCAGTCTGTATTTTCTTACCAGATACGCAACCGCAGGCGTGGGGATCACCCCTGCCACAACTGCGTGCGCGCCGACAGAGCAGATGCCGGAAACCAGTGCGCTTTCCAGCATATCCCCACTGATACGGGTATCCATAGCAACCAGAATACGAGGGGCGTGCTTTGTTTCCTTTGTCAGCACATACGCACCGGCTCTGCCTAAGCGGAACGCCAGCTCGCCTGTCAATTCTGTGTTTGCAACACCTCTTACGCCGTCTGTACCAAATAATCTAGCCATTTTTCTTCCTCCAAAACCTTATTCGTTCGCCGATGCACTGCCGTCACCGGAAACGGTTACATCAATATAAACAGGGCTTGCGTTCAAGCCGTTGGGCAAATCCAGATGCACCAGAACTCGATGCGTCCCTTCGGACATGCCGTTTACATGCACACTGCCATTCAGATCCTCTGCGCGCAGTCCGTTCAGGCTGCTGCTGTCGCCTGTAACGGTGACATGTGCCGTCCCGAAAGAGTAGGTCTTGCCGTCCTCCTGCCCCAGAATGGTTAAACGGGATTCATCCAGTGTGAACTGCTTTCCTTTCTGCGCCGTCTCGATGGCAACCGTTACCTGTACGCTGCTGCGGTTGTCATCATTTAAGGAAATGCCGTCCGGCAGATAATTTTCCAGATTGAATGTCTTTGTCACTGCGGCAGTGCGCCCCGAAACGTCAATGCTGTCCAGATGAATGGAAAGCAGGGCATCCAAATCCTCTTTAGAGCCTGTCACCTCTGCATATTTCGGCGAGCAGGAAACCGTGCCGACCTGATAGCCGTTTGCAGGCGTGCCTGTGATATCCACCTGAATCGGCACCTGCTTTGCATCATGTACCGCATAGGAAACCGTTACCTCGCGGATGTTCAGCGAAACGCCCGTTACCTCTGCGCCATGGTAATCATAGCAGGCAAGCTTTGCGTGAATATCTGTATTTTCTTCCAGCTCCTCCGCGTTGATGATTGCCTTTACCTTCGCAACCTGCCGCACCAGAGATACGGGACCGGAAACGGTTACGGTCTCTGCGCTCAGAACAGGGTCGGAAAGGGTAATGTCACTGTCGGGCTTGCCGTTTAATTCTACCTCAATGGGAAATTCCTTTGTTCGCAGGGTTTCCACCTGTGCCTCCACAACGGCAGGTGCCTTGCTGCTGATGGCATAGGCTGTACCGCCCTGATCAATGGAAACATTGACGGGCAGCGCAACGGAATCCCCGTTCACTGCATAAGCCAGCTCGGATAAATCCACCGAGGCGGTAATCCAGTCGGGGTTCTGGCTCAGTCTGTCCAGTGCGGTTCGCTGTGCCTTCACCTTTACGGTAATTTTTGTGTTTTTCAGCTCCTCTGCGTTGCCGACGGTCAGCCCGCGGGAGGTCAGTGTATCCATATTTTCCAAGGTTAAAGGTCTGCTGTAGCTGCGCGTATCCACAGGCTGTGTGATGTTGATTACCATAAACCACATGGTCGCGGCAATGGCAATGGAAAGCAGCTTCCAGCCAAGATCCTTCGTCAGTAATTCCTGAAATTTTTTCATTCTTTCTCCTGCCGTCCTTTCCAAATGGTTGCAAATGTCTTCTTGCTGCCTTCCTTGCGCGGCTGAGAAATCATATTTTTCAGCTGCTCAGGGGAGAGGTCACGGTAAAGCACGCCGCCCCTTGCCAGAGAGATGGCGCCGGTTTCCTCGGAAACCACAATAACATACGCATCGGAAACCTCGCTTGCGCCGATAGCGGCTCTGTGCCTTGTGCCAAGCTCCATGCTGACCTCGTTGCTGTCCGTCAGGGGCAGAAAGCATGTAGCGGCGGCTACGCGGTTGCGCCGCACAATCACTGCGCCGTCATGCAGTGGTGTATTGTGTTCAAAAATATTGATGAGCAGCTGACTGGAAACGATGGCATCCACAGGAATCCCCGTGCGTTCAAAGTCTCCAAGAGGAACCTTCTGCTCAATCAGGATTAAGGCACCTGTTTTCACAGAACCCATTTTTTCAGCAGCCTTCACAATTTCATCCACGGTTCGTTGTGCAGCTTTATCATCGGTTTCTTCAGAGCTTCTGGCGAAGGCGGTGAAGAATTTTCCTTTGCCCAGCTGCTCCAGTGCCTTTCGCAGCTCCGGCTGGAATACAACGATAACCGCAATGATGCCGACGGAAATGGTGTTGGAAAGAATCCAAAGAATCGTATTCAGCTTTAAGAGCATGGCAACCGCCGCAAGGGCGAAAATAACCAGAATCCCCTTGAACAGCACCCACGCGCGTGTTTCCTTGATCCAGAATATGATTTTATAAATAATATAGGCAACAATGAGGATATCCAGAATATCGGAAATGCCGAGGGATGGCCTTGCGAATTCTGTGATTCCGAGGTTGTCGAAAATGTTTTTGAAAACTTCCATCGTTCACACCCTGTCTATGCTTGTTTTCTCTGTCATGAAATGGTAAGATGTACTTCGTTCGGTACATCAATATGGGCGCAGAAGCCCAATATTTTTCATTATAGCATAAACTATGACAAAGTAACATGAAAAGATGCGGAAAAAATGAAACTTCTTTTCCTATTTTTCCTATGAAAATAGAATGTATATGATTTTTCTATCGGTTTGCTAAAAATATCGAATTGATGTAAAATTCCTGAAAATCATTTCCATGTTTTGGTTGTTTTTGTTTTTGTACAAAAGGCAGAAGGGATTGACTTTGTTTATTTTTTGTGTTTTAATAACGGTATGAAGGAATATTTTTGATATTTTGCCAAAATAAAAGAAAATTCCTTTATTGTTGTCTGACACTAATGCACGTATTCATTTTATATTCTTAAGGAGGAAGATCCAATGGCAGTTAAATTTGCAAACAGAATGAATCTGTTAAAAGGTTCCGAAATCAGAGCTTTGTTGGCACTGACAGCAAAACCCGAAGTTATCTCTTTCGCAGGTGGTATGCCCGCACCCGAGCTGTTCCCTACAGAAGGCGTTAAGGAAGCGGCTTGTAAGGTAATGGATAATATGGGTAGAGTTGCGCTGCAGTACACAGGTACAGACGGTTTTGCATCCCTGCGTGAAAAAATCGTTGCAAGAATGGCAGCGAAAAACGATATCCATGTAAGCATCGATGATATCCTGATTACAAGCGGTTCTCAGCAGGGTCTGGATTTCTCCGCTCGTGTATTCCTGAACCCCGGCGATGTTGTTCTGGTAGAAAGCCCCTCTTATCTGGGTGCAATCAATGCATTCAAGGCTTGTGAACCTACTTTCGTAGAAGTTCCTACAGATGATGCAGGTATGATTCCCGAAGAGCTGGATAAGATTCTGGCTACAACAGAAAACGTAAAAATGATTTACGTTATCCCCGATTTCCAGAACCCTACAGGCAAAACATGGACTCTGGAAAGAAGACAGAAATTCATGGAACTGATTAACAAATATGAAATCCCCGTTATCGAAGATAACCCTTACGGCGAACTGCGTTTTGAAGGCGAATTCCTGCCCTCCTTGAAATCCATGGATACAAAGGATCTGGTAATCTTCCTGGGCACAATGTCCAAGATTTTCGCACCTGGTCTGCGTATCGGTTGGGTTTGCTCCACAAACGCAGAGGTTCTGGGCAAATACAACTTCATCAAACAGGGTGCTGACCTGCAGTCCTCCACAATCGACCAGCTGATTACAAATCAGTTCTTGGAGGATAACGATCTGGATGCACACGTTGAAAAGATCAAAGCAGTTTACGTTAAGAGACGTGACGCAATGCTGAAAACAATGGAAGAAACCTTCCCGAAGGAAGTAAAATTCACACATCCCGAAGGGGGTCTGTTCACATGGTGCGTACTGCCCGAATACATGGACGCAAAGGTTATCGCGCCTCAGTGTCTGGAAAAGAACGTTGCTTACGTTCCCGGCGGCAGCTTCTTCCCTAACGGCGGTAAGGAAAACCACTTCCGTCTGAACTACTCCTGCATGCCTGAAGACAAGATTGTTGAAGGTATCACAAAGATTGCAGAGGTTCTGAAAGCAAACTTGAAATAATTTCTGCTTACACAGAGAATCAAGCCCTCCTTTTTGGAGGGCTTTTTTATGCCGAAATTGACAGTCTGTTTCAAGGAGAATATAATGGATACAGTATGAAAAAGGGTGGACAGAGGATAGACAAAGTGGACAGAGTGGACAGGTAAAAAACACGAAAAAATTGCGAAAGCGGACAGGCAAAGGGTGGACGAAAGAAAGGAAAATTCCAATGGCAAAAGAGAATTTGTCCATACAGATTGAATACGAAAAAAAAGAGGGCGGCGTGGTGCTGAAAAAGCTGCATGGCCGCTGTGCGGAGCTGCATGTTCCTGCCAAGATTGACGGACTGCCCGTCATTGCGGTTGCCGAAAGGGCATTTGCGGCAGAAAAGGAGGCACCCCTTGCGGAAATCGGCGAGGAGAAGGAGACAAGCCTTTCCTTTGTGACGGAGCCGCCTGCCGAAACCGCAGAAGGACAGGCATTGCGAAGGGTTTTCCTGCCGGATACGATTGCGGAAATTGGGGCGTTTGCCTTTTCGGGCTGTGCCGCACTGGAGCGGGTACATCTGCCGGAGAGATTGACGGCGGTTTCCAAGCGGATGTTCGATGGCTGTGGGGCGCTGCAGGAAATTTCCCTGCCGAGGGCGGTCAGAAGCATCGGGGATTATGCGTTTTACGGCTGTGAACGGCTGAAGGAGCTTCGCCTGCCGGAGGGCGTGGAAAGCATCGGGCGGTATGCCTTTTATAACTGCCGCAGGATGGAGAAAATCAATATCCCACTGGCGGCAAGGGAATTAAATACGGGGCTGTTTCTGAACTGCGACAGTCTGAAACACCTTTCCTTCGGGCGTTGCAGACATATCTCCGATTTGATTTCGGGACTGAACCATGAATTGCAGCTGTCGATTGATTTCCCCATCGAGGGCGGCGAAACGAAGCACGCAGAGCTGGTACTGCCCGATTTTCAGTATGAATATATTGAGGATACGCCGGCAAGGCTGTTCCATCAGGTGAATTACGGCACGGGGCATATTTTCCGCCAGTGCATCGGAAATTCCGAGATTGATTTCCGCCGTTATGATGAGATTTTCTATCTGACGAAGCGCGAGGATGCCGCGGAAACGGTGCTTTTGCTTGCCATGAGCCGCCTGCGGTATCCGTATCGCTTGCAGGAGAAGCACAGGGAGGTCTACCTTGATTATCTGAGGGAGCATTTGCTCTGGGCGGCGGCGTATTTCATGGAGCAGAAGGAGGGGGAAACCCTGCGGCTGTTCGCGGATTGGGGACTGCTGACGGCGGAAACCACACCCGAATTGATTGCCCTTGCGCAGAAAAAGGGGCAGACAGCGGTGCTCAGCTTTTTAATGGATTATCAGCATAGGCATTTTGCCGCAACCAAAAAGAAAAAAACATTCGACCTATAATAATACATATTTTTGATATACCGCAGAACCATGAAATGGTTCTGCAAATGGGGGTACAGGGGAATCATTCCCCTGTCAGGGTGTGGGACAGCGTCCCACGGTTTTAAGGTTTTAGAAAGAAGGTGAGAAGGCATGAACGAAACACATCAAAACCTCATCCGTATCGGTACGGATATTTTAAGCGCATCGCGTAACGAGCTTTACCTTTCCATGCGCTTTCTTGATTTGGCACTCAGCGGTCTTAGGTACGAAATGAACCTTTCCTCATTGTACGTCGGGACAGACGGCGAAAAGATATTGTTTAACCCGCGCTACCTCGTACAGCGCTATCTGAGCGACCGCGTGCTTGTCAATCGCGCCTATCTGCACATGGTTCTGCATTGCCTGTTCCGCCATCCCTTCCATCTGAACCATCGGGATGAGGAGCTCTGGCACCTCGCCTGCGATATCGCGGTGGAATCTATCGTGGATTCGCTGTCGGTGAAGGCGGTGCGGCTCGTTGTCTCCGATAAACGAAACGAAATGTACGATATGCTCCGCAGAGAATTGAAGGTGCTTTCCGCCGAGGGTATTTATCGCGTACTGGAAGAAAAAAAACTTTCCTTGCAGGAATTCGGTAAGCTACAGCTGGAATTCTGGGTAGACGACCATGTCTTCTGGGAGCATCAGAAGGATGACGAGGACGAGAATAACAAGGACGGAGATAACCAAGATAACAGCAACGACCAACAGCAGGAGCAGGAGGAACAGGACGAAAAGCAGCAGCAGCTGGAGGAAAAATGGACAGAAATCGGGGAAAAGACCGAAACCAACCTCGAAACCTTCTCCAAGGATATGGGCGCAGAGGCAGGCGAGCTTCTGCAATATCTGAAGGTCGAGAACAGGGAACGCTACGATTATCGGCAGTTTTTGCAGAAATTCGTGACGCTCAAGGAGGATATGCGCGTGGATGACGATGCCTTCGATTTTATCTTCTATACCTATGGCTTGCAGATGTACGGCAATTTGCCGTTGATTGAAGCACTGGAATATAAGGAAGTGAAGAAGGTGGAGGAGCTGGTGATTGCCATTGATACCTCCGAATCCTGCGAGGGGGAAACGGTGAAGCGGTTCTTAGAGGAAACCTACGCGATTCTTTCAAGCAGTGAAAGCTTTTTCCATAAAATGAACGTGCATATCATACAGTGCGATGCGGCGGTGCAGATGGATAAAAGGATAACCTCCAAGGAGGAGTTGGCGCAGTTTATGGAGGACTTTGAATTAAGGGGGAGCGGCGGTACGGATTTCCGCCCTGTGTTCCAATATGTTGATAAATTGATTGCCGAAAGGGCGTTTCAGAACCTAAAGGGTCTGATTTATTTCACAGACGGCTACGGCACCTTCCCCAAGCGCAGACCGCCTTATGATGCCGCCTTTGTGTTCTATCATGAGGATTATACGGATGTCGGCGTGCCGCCATGGGCGATGAAGCTGATACTGGGGAAAGAGGATTTGTCCTTGGGACTGCCGTCTCATGGGCGTTAGGAGGATAGCATGAATATTAAAAAAGCGAAGGAAGAAATCAAATATGCCATTCAGGCGTATCTGGCGAAGGACGAGTTTGGGGAATACCGTATTCCTGCGGTCAGACAAAGACCCGTTCTGCTGATGGGCGCGCCCGGTATCGGGAAAACCGCTGTGATGGAGCAGGTGGCGAGGGAGTGCGGCGTGGCACTGGTATCCTACAGCATTACGCATCATACGCGTCAGTCTGCCATCGGGCTGCCCTTTATCAGCAAGAAGGAATACGGCGGAAAGGAATACACCGTAACGGAATACACCATGAGCGAAATTATCGCATCGGTTTATGATAAAATGGAGGAAACCGGTTTACAGGAGGGGATTTTGTTTATTGATGAAATCAACTGTGCCTCCGAAACGCTTGCGCCTGCCATGCTCCAATTTTTGCAGTGCAAAACCTTTGGCGCGCATAAGGTGCCGGAGGGCTGGCTGATTGCCGCGGCAGGCAATCCCCCCGAATACAACAAAAGCGTGCGCGAATTTGACGTAGTAACGCTTGACCGTGTGAAGAAAATCGACGTAGAGCCTGATTTTTCCGTCTGGAAGGAATATGCCTATCAGCAGGGCATCCATGGGGCGATTCTGTCCTATCTGGAAATTCGCAAGGATCATTTTTATGCCATGGAGACAACGGTGGATGGCAAGCGGTTTGTGACGGCGAGAGGGTGGGAGGATCTTTCTACCATTCTCAAGGTGTATGAGGATATGGATTTGCCTGTAGAGGAAGGGCTGATTTATCAGTACTTGCAGCACCGCAGGATTGCAAAGGATTTTGCGAATTATCTGGATTTGTACCGCAAATATCGCACCGATTACCGCGTGGACGATATTTTGCAGGGGAGCTATACCAAGCAGGCGGTGACAAAGCTGCAGGATGCACCGTTTGACGAGCGGCTGAGCGTGATGGGACTTTTGCTGAGCAGGCTTTCCGAGGGCTTCCGTGGGGCATACGAGGCGGATTTGACCGTAACGGGACTGCATGGGGCATTGCTGGAGCTGAAGGAGAGGTTCAACAGCCCCTATTGCAAGGAAACGCCTTGGGAGAACCTCTTTACAGGACTGGTGGAGGAAAGAGAAGCCGCCTTTGCGAAGGAACGGAAGGCGGGACTTCTGGAGAAAACGGCGGAGCATGCCTGCTTGAAGGAATTGGAGCGGCTGCATTTCTTCCTTGCGGAGGGCAAGCGGAACGGCTGTCGGGAAAAAGAGGATGCGTTTGCGCTGGTGAAGGGACTTTTCGCAAAAGAGGCGGAAGGACGGGAAAACGCCATTGCGGATGCGTCTGCGATGCTGGACAATGCCTTTGCATTTCTGGAGGAGGTCTTCGGCGCAGGGCAGGAGATGGTTATCTTCATTACGGAGCTGACCACGAACTTCTATAGCGTGAAATTCATCAGCGAGAATGGCTCGGAGAAATATTATCGGTATAACGCGGAGCTGCTGTTTGATGAAAAGCAAAAGACGATTTTGCAGGATATTGAGAAGGCGAAAACGGAGTTGAATCTTCTGTTTTAAAGAAAAGAAAAAGGCTGTCATCCCTTTTACTGGAATGACAGCCTTTTTGATTGCTTTCGTTTAATATTTGCTCCAATCCGGCTCTGCGGTCAGTGCTGTCCATGTTTCATACTTGGAATCCTTCTGCTCATAGGTGTGGCTGTTGGTTGCCTCCTGCACAGCCAGATAATACCATGCGCCGGGCTGATTATCGGGCCATTTGGTCATGCTGTCCAAAAGGTCGGCCTTTGTTTCGGGCATACGGCAAAGCACACGGTTAATCAGTGTCATTGCCTCTGCTCTTGTAATCGGGGCATCGGGGTGGAAGCTGCCGTCCGTATAACCGCTTACCCAGCCAAGGGTGGCGGCACGCTCAATTTCCTTTTCCGCCCAATGACCGGAAATATCCGTAAAGCTATTGTTTTCCTCTGCCTTACCGCTGTCAAAGCGGGCGCAGATGGCGGCAAATTCCGCACGGGTAATGGGTGCCTGCGGTACAAAGCTGTTTGCTGTGCGGCCCTTGAGAATATTCATGCCTGCCATGGTGGAAACTGCTGTGTTGTACCAGCTGTCCTCTGTTACATCGGCAAAATCGTTGTGCTTGCTGAGGTTTTCGCTGCGTACCTCCTCCTTCAGCAGGCGGAAGAAGATAGCGGCGGTTTTCGCACGGGTGATGTTGCCCTGCGGCCTTACGTTGCCGTCTTTATAGCCTACAACATAAGCAAAATGATTGCTGCCGTTGAGCAAATCGGGAACCTTTGTCGGCGTGGTTTCGCCGGTATTGTTGTCTTTGTTATTTTCTTTGTTATTTTCTTTGTTGTTATCCTTGTCCTTGTTTTCGTCTTTGCTGCTGCTGCTGTGGTGCTTTTTGCCAAAGATATAGGTGTAGGTTACATTGCCGCTGATACCGTTTTCTTCGGTATTTGGTGTCACATCCCAATGACCGGGGGTATTTTCATAGCCTGCGGCAGGAATCATAATGGCGGGAACATGGTTTGCATCCAATGTGCCGCTTGCAGAACCATTTGCCTGCGGATGCAGTACAACGGTAACCGTTTTATCCTCTGCGGTATTGCCCGACCAATAGCCGTTTACGATTTTGAAGGTGACGGTGGCATTTTTTGCCCAGTGTGCATAAACGGTTGCCGCACCATCGAAGGTTTGGGTTTTAAAATCAATGGGTTTTTCGGAGGAATTTTCTTTACTGTCATACCATCCAAGGAAGGTGTAGCCTTCCCTTGCGGGGGGACGCAGGGCATCAATATGGTCGCTGTTTGCAGGTACGGGGACGTAGCGTTCGGTAGGTCTGTCCTCCATAAGCTCCCAATCGCCGCCGTTGGCATTAAAGGTAACAATGGGCCACCATTGTGCCACGAAATTCAAGTCAGACTTTATCGTCATATCCTGAATTGCCTTACTGGTGTAGAAGGTGCCTGTGACGGCAGAGGAATCCGCCGCATGGGTCGCAGGCTCGTCTGTGTCCTCTGCATCCTGTGTATCCTCCTGCTCTTCCTCTGTATCCTCCTGCTCTTCCTCTGTATCGAGGAGAGATGTTTTATAATCATCCCTCCAACCCTCGAAGTAGTAGGTGTGCGCAAGCTCTGTGACGGGTGTGGGAACGGTATCCTGTTCCTTGGCAAGTGTAGAGCCGTAAGGAACGGTATAGCTTATTGAGTAATCATCTGTATTAAAATGCCCCTGTGCAGGCTGGAAGTAGTCCGCATAGAAGGTTACGGTGCAGGGATCGTGTGTCCATTTGCCGTAAAGCGTGAGGTTTTTTGTGTCATTTGCGTTGTCTTCAGGGAAGGTATACCTGTCGCTAATTGCTGTGCCGGCTAATGCTTCGTTTGTATACCAACCGCTAAAGCTCCATTTTTTATCAGCAGAGGTTACGGTTGCAATCTCAAAGGTCGGATTTTTGCCGGCACTGCTTTCTTTTTCTTCCTGCTGTGCAGGCAGGCGCACACCCTCAGGTACCTCTGTGCCTACCCAACGATAGGTAATCGTATAGGTGTCTGCTTCGGGGAAGGTATAGGTGTAGGCATAGGTGCCGTTCTCAGTGATGGCATCCGTATTGGTATCGGGGGCGTTGTTCCCCCAAGTGCCGGGGGCTTTGTAGCCTTCTGCGGGTGTCATATCTGGATTATCATCTGGATTATCTACGTGAGGAACCAAATCGGGTGTCAGCGTGCCTTTGCCGTTGCGCAGAGGAACCTCAATGGTCAAGGTTTTCGTATCATTCGTTGGGGTTATTTTGTTGTACCAATCGCTTGCCGTATTCCAACTGCCGTTTACAACGGTAAAGGTAACCTCTTTTGTGCCGATTCTCGTCCAACTGCCGTAAAGGGTGGTATTCTCTGTTAGGTTTTCGCCGTTTTCGCCATAACGCTCTGTGCAGGCGGAATCCTTATACCAGCCGTCAAATTCATACCCCTCTTGGGATGGTACGGCGGGGGTAAAGGAGGCGGTTCCGCTGTCGCTCAGTGGAAGGGAAACGGTGGAAGGCAACTCTGCGCCTTCGGGGATGACAGAGCCAATCCATTGGAAATTTACATCAATGGAAGGAATCCAACGCCCATACAGGGTGAAATCACTGCCGAAGGCATCATATACGGTATCCTGATAGGCAACGTATTTTTTTCCGTCATACGTCCAAGTTTTCTTTTCGTTCCCCTCATGGTCAATGTTGTCGTCAATGCTGTCATCCCAAAGACGGTACCAACCGTCGAATTTTAATTTCATGGTGTCGAGGGTGGTTTCATTTTGTTCCGGATTTGTGGGGCTGTGCTTCACACCACGCGCGGCGTGCTCGTGGTCGGGCGGATTGAAATCCGGTGTCCAACGCCCTGCCCATTTATAGTCCACACAGACGGGATCGGTAATGGTAATGACTGCTTTTACGCCGTAGGCAGTCCCTTCTGTGCCTACAGGGGGAATCGGCTGAAGGCTGAGTGCCGTTTGAATACTGTCGCCACTGCCGATATCGGAAAGGCTCCGCTCGATGCGCAGAAAGGGGGTTGCGGCAAATTGCGGATTGCCGTTTGCATCATACCCCGTAAAGCGGTAATAATCCACAGAGGCAGTTTCGTTGATGGCACTGCTTGTAAGAATATGGTGTTTCTCTTTCAATTCCTTCCAAGTATGAGAGGTATGCGCTGTGGATTTTTCTTGGAAGTTATCCACATTGATATGCAGGCTTTTCGCATTCGGATTGACATTTGCGTCAATCTGAATCAGCAGTTCATTGAGCGCCTCATTAATATCATGCACTTGGCTCAAGCCCTTGAAATAGGGTGTGCCATCCAGTGTGGTGGAATTGCCGCAGATTCCGGTCATGGTTTCATTGAATTGTGTACGCTGATCCTCTGAGGACATTCCGCTTTGCAAGGTCAGCGGACGGAAGTCGCCAAAGCCGAAGATGGTGGCGTTATAATTATTTTTCAATTCCGTTGCCGCTGCCTGTGCCGCCTCAGAGCGGAGACTCTGAACGCCTATGCCGTTCTGATAGGGCAGAGAGCTGGCGGCAACAAAGATGATAAGGTTGCGGTCCTCGCCTTTGTGTTCTTTTGCAATTTCTGCCAACTGCTTTGTGATTTGCAGACCTGCATCCATACGGGAGGCACCTGCGTGCCAGGATACCATTTTATCAACATCAATGACATCCTCTGCCTTGTCAATGCTCATAAAGACGTTATCGTAGCTTTCAGTGGCAAGATAGCCTTCCGGCATCTGCGGCAGGGTTGTTTCGTCGTTATTTGGGATTCTGCTCCATTCTGTCCAACCGCTTTGGGAATGGAATACAGGTGATCCATCTGTGCCATGGGTATAATAGCCTGTGTTCAAGCTGGGGTTTTGGTCTGTAGTTAGCCTTGCGCCGGGGTGCTGACTTTCGATGTATGAATCGGATGAGCCGCTGTTATTGATACGCCCAAAGCCTGCGATTGCCACCCGATGTGCGCCTGTGGTGGGGGCAGGAAGATTTTGCAGCAGACTTTCCATGGAATTGAGAATATCCGCTCGCTCCTGCCCATACTGCGTTGTATCGTTTTGCGTATTCATAAAGGTGGATTGCTCTATCAAGAAGATGATATCGCAGGGCTTAACGGTGCGGGATTGGTTATCCGTATCCGTCAGATAGGCTTCGATTTGCGCTGTAATCTGCCCCGTTTCCGCTCCGCCGCTGTCCAAAGCGTGTTTCACTGTGGCGGTGATGTACGGCGTTGTGGTACTTTCCCCTTCTGCCAATGCGGAAGCAGGCAAAAGGGCGAGTATCATGGAAAACACCAAAAGATAAGAGAGTATGCGTGTTTTCATGAGATTCCTTCCTTTCTGCTATGAATGATTTTCGATAAAATTTGCTGTTTTTTGACAATTTTTATTTTATTATAAGGGAAATACCAAGTCAAGCGGCTGCAAATAATTTCGAGTGATTTTGCATGGATCGAACAATCGCTATCAGGTTATTCTTCTGCCTAAATAAGTCGAAGGCCTGCTTTCGACTTTACTCAAAATGCTCCGGATGAAGCCCCGACCAGCCTGTCTGGGGCATGGTCAGCAGACGATAGATATCCTCCTGCTCTATTTCGAAATCGAAGATATCGAGGTTTGCCTTCATGCGCTCCGGTGCGGAGGATTTCGGCAGGGGCAGGACGTTATTTTGCAGGCAGAAACGCAGACAGATTTGCGCCGGACTTTTGCCGTATTTTTTCGCAAGCTCCAGAACCAAAGGGTCCTCCAGAAGCCGCCCTCTGCCAAGGGGACTCCATGCCTCCGCCTGTATGCCGCGGCTCTGGCAGAACTGTAATGTTTCATACTGCGGATAGCCGGGGTGGAATTCAAACTGATCAATCATGGGGGCGGTATTGGCGGTTTTCAGAACGTGCAGGAGGTGCTGCGGCAGGAAATTGCAGACACCGATGGCACGCACGGCCCCTTCATCATAGAGCCGCTCCAAAGCACGCCAGCTTTCCGTTACCAGCGGCTTCCAATCTGCGCCGGGGAAGGGCAGGGGCCAATGAATGAGGAACAAATCCAGATACTGCACCTGCAAATCTTTGAGGGAGGCTTCAAAGCTTGCCATGGTTTTATCATAGCCTAAGTCCGTTTTCCAGACCTTAGAGGTCAGGAACAGTTCTCTGCGGGGGATACCGCACTGCTGTAGGGCGTTGCCGACCATTTTTTCGTTTTCGTATCTTCTGGCGGTGTCGATATGGCGGTAGCCGGATGCTAAGGCATCCAGAATGATTTTTTCCTCCTTTACAAGCCAGGTGCCAAAGCCCAGAAAGGGCAGCTCCGTACCGTTTTCCAGAACAAATCCTTTTTCACTAATCATGGCTGTTTCCTCCTTATAATTCTTCCAACAGCGCAAGTGCAAGTGCTGTCAGCGTTTCTTTTGTGTTTTTTTCGGGCGCACGCAGAACGATATCCAGTAGCTCCGCAAGGATAGTGCCTAGGATTTTGCCGTGCGGCGCACCGAGTGCCATCAAGTCCTGTCCCGTTAGGGCAAGCGTTTTCAGAGAAAGACAATCCCCTGCCGCAAGGATTTTTTCCAAGGCGGCTTTTGTCTCGGCGTGGGGAGAGGCAGGGCGCAGGATGCTTTGCAGAAGCAGAAGCTGCTCTGTTGCCTCCTGCCCGATGGTGCTGAGCTTTTTGCGGAGCGGATAGGGCTCTGTCGGCAAATCCGCGGACAGCTCCTCCAGAAGCAGGGAAATCCGCTTGAGGGAGTGGTTATCGAGCCGCATACCTTTTAAAAAGCCCTTCACCTCGCCGATGGGGTAATGCTGCAAAACAATGCACCACCGCAGAATATTATCCTTCGGGCAAAGGGAAATTTCCTCCAAAAGGGTCTGGCTGTTTGCGATAAGGCTTGCGGAAAGGGTCGCATCTATCTGTGCGAGCAGACCGCTTTCCCAGAGCAGGGGCATTTTATTCGCAAAGGGCGCAAGCCAGAGCTTTTGCAGCTCTTCACGAATTCGCTCCGCACTGATTTTCTGAATCAGCGCCGTATTGGCGCAGAGCGCCGCCCATGTTTCGGGGTCAATCGCAAAGCCAAGCTGCGCGGAAAAGCGCACACAGCGCAGCATCCGCAGGGCATCCTCCTGAAAGCGCCTTGCCGGCTCACCTACGCCGCGAATGATGCCTGCGGCAATATCCTCCTGCCCATGGAAGGGGTCGCGAAAGCCCTCCTTGGGGTGATAGGCAATGGCGTTCATGGTAAAATCGCGGCGGAGCAAATCCTCATTCAGCTTTTTGGTGAAGGAGACCTCGTCCGGATGGCGGCAGTCGGCATATTCGCCATCGATGCGATAGGTTGTGACCTCATAATTTTCATGATGCAGGACGACGGTAATGGTGCCATGCTTGATGCCCGTATCAAAGGTATGGTCGAAGATGGTCTTGGTTTCCTCGGGCAGGGCGGAGGTGGTGATATCCCAATCCTGCGGTATGCGCCCCAGAATGGAATCGCGGACACAGCCCCCGACGATATACGCCTCATGACCGCCCTCATTCAGTTTATTCAGAATCCAGACCGCGTCCTGCGGAATGGCAATATTCAGCTTCTGCAAGGCTTCTCCTCCTTTTCGGAATTTTTTATAAATGAATTATATCATAAAATTACTATATGGACAAAAAAAGAACATCTGCGGAGAACAGATGCTCTTTTTTTCTATAGGGGAAATAATACAATGGATTTCGGGAATTATTTCTTATCGTAAGGCTTTACCGTAACCTCTTTTTTATCGAAGTCGATGAAAATCTGATACGCGT
>OBJE01001182.1_pt1 | contig 15381 bp, 26 predicted proteins | sample 1519681 | NCBI WGS metagenome assembly OBJE01 (sample SAMEA3888898, study PRJEB22519) | human gut metagenome | biome: human gut; feature: human-associated habitat; material: faeces | place: Denmark | collected 2011 | reverse complement strand
GAGGTGCCAAATCTTCTAAAATATAAAATTATCAAGTGGAGGTGCCAAATCTTCTTCGACTTGTCAACATAAATTTTTATCGTTATCGTCTCCCTCACCAATCTTTTCTTTCTGCCCTACTTCTTCTTCATGCTACCAAAATTTTTCTCCGTAGCGCAAACGAGAGCATATCTCAGCTACAACATTTTACTGGTAATGTCCCTCAAAATTTTGCCTATGGCCGCATTTTTAGTTTAATTTTCTTCTCTCTTGATTTTAGCGAACGAAAAATAACCACCCTACCAATTACTCACATTTTCTTTTTCTCTTGTTTCTCAGCTTCAAATTTCATAGTTCAGCTACAACAAAATTAAGGAAATGAGAGTGAATTATGGGAAAATTACTAAAAAATTTTAAAATAATTTCACTTTTCTCTTGACTTGCCTATAAAAATATAGTAGAATTAACGCTCGTTGTCGGTAATAATCCTTCATTTGGATTTTAAAACTGCAAAAATGAATACTAATTCGCGCAGAAAGACCACATTTATGTCTGAGAACCGGGAAATATAGCTGAAAAACAACAAAATTAGCTGCATTTTTCCTTCCAAAAACCGCATAAAAAAAGAGTAGTAAGAAATAATCTTACTACTCTTCTTCCAACAGAAAGGAAAACACTATATCAAGACACAGAAAGATAATCTTCAAGCATTATATCTTAAAATCTTAGCTGTGCGTGTCTTTAATGGTCGGAGTGGTGAGACTTAAACTCACGGCCTCGTCGGCCCAGGCGACGCGTTCTATCAACTGAACTACACCCCGGTAAAAAACAATAGAGAGTTCATTACTTAATGCTTAGACACTTAAAGGAGTTGGTCTACATTGCCGCACCACCACGCCTCATTACTATCTCTATTGTTTTCGATATTAAAATCTCTATCAACTCTTTCCAATTTTAATATCTTAATTTAAAAAATAATTTAATAAATAAAGTCCATAAAGGAGTTGCGGTTTATATTTTACCAACAATATGGACTGGTTGAACTTTGCGCTACTCTTTGGCTGGCGATTTCAACTACTGCCATTGGCTGGCACAGTGAGACTCGAACTCACAACCCTCCGGTTAACAGCCGGATGCTCTACCTATTGAGCTATACGCCAATATATATCCCAAATGAGTTTGGACCTCACTTGGAGAGAACTTTCTTGGGCGGGCAAGTTCTCACTACCACAATTTCATATATTCGGCATTTTATCCTCCTATTGAATATAACCCAGGTTTATGGTGGAACATATCGGACTTGAACCGATAACCTCCTGCGTGCAAAGCAGGCGTTCTCCCAACTGAACTAATGCCCCATGTTTGGAAACTTCCTCCGCAGAGAGGTTTACCAACCCACTTTAAAGCTATTCATTCGTGCCGTTCTTAACCCAGACCTGAATGTCAACAACCGAGGGGTGTATAAAAAGTCTTTAGGTTCCTTTTGAACCACGTGAGAATTATACAAGTTCATCTCAAAAGTCAATATATACTCAGGCGATATATTTACCACCACTAAATGAGAGCCAATTCTTTAAAATTCGTGCACAATTATAAAGAAAAGTTTCTCTGCATTGAAAATGGATTTTTGGAGCGATATAAGGGATTTGAACCCTCACCGACTGCTTGGAAGGCAGTAATGCTACCATTACACCAATACCGCATAAATGGAAGTTTAGGGTTAAAGTCGCGGCGCTACTTCCAAACTCGACTCTGGTGACCCGTATAGGATTCGAACCTAATATCAATAGATTGAGAATCTACTATCCTAAACCATTAGACGAACGGGCCGAATGTGTTAGAACTCTTCACAAGACAATTCGCAAGGAGTATTATCTTCCTCGGTTAGATTAGCGACAACAATAGTATCATCATTGTCAGCATAATATTCGTTCAACTTATTCATGGCGCCCATGATGTTCTTAGCCATCACAACGCCCTTAATTTTGTTGTATGAATCATCATACTTGCAAACCAGATGGATTTCATAATGAAAAAGTTTCATTTTTTAATTTCCTCTTTCCCAATATAAATTTTGTTATTTATATCGTTAATAATTTGATAGATGTATGCCATATTTAAATGGCTTCTCTCTTTATATTAAGCAATTAGTGAAAACAGTCATGCCACGGGAAGGCTTGCTTATATGACCGAGCTGGCGACAGGACTTGAACCTGCAACCTGATGATTACAAAGCACCTGCGCTACCAATTGCGCCACGCCAGCAAATGGGAGGAGCCTTTAACCCGTACCTCCATAGGGATAGATTTTAATGAGAAACCTATAAAACAATTATTTTAAAGTGAAATAATAACTCGGTTCTAATAAGTAGAAACCTGCAACGCTTAAATGTTCCCACACGCGTAGCTTTCGCGCAGTTTTACAAATAACCCTATATAAACTATTAGAACCACTATTGTATAATCTAATTTTATATATCATCTAACTATTAATATACTCAATAATAGTGGTTATGGTTGCGGACTTGGGAGTCGAACCCAATCCTCGAGCCTTATGAGGGCTGTGACTTAACCGCTTGTCCTGCCCGCAATATCAAATATATGGAAAATGCGCTCCAAAGACCCAAAGGGAAACCCTCGCGCATAGTAACAGAGTTTCAGACAAACTTTATATATAAACTACTTATTCACCGATAATATCAAGAATACGCTGACGAACCTTGGTGTTATCCTCGATAATCTGTGAAGCAGTAGAACGCTGGGAATCAATGAAAGCCGCCAAATCATTGAACTTATTAATCTTGTCTCTCAGACCAGAGTTAATATTATCCAAATCAGTTGCTGCCTGTCGAAAAGCACTTAGTGCCATGTCACGCTTACCAGCAAGAGTGGTAATATCTGACGCCAATCGGTCAGTCGCCGCGTTAATAGCCTCCTCAGTTGTCCGAACCTTAGTTGCATACATAATTGTTACTTCCTTTCTATTGTTTATAATAAAATTATAATGGTCGGGAGAGAGGGAATTGAACCCACTCAGACTACTTAAAGTACCGGTTTTACAGACCGGGGTGTCTACCTTAACACGCTACCTCCCGAAATAATGGTGGTTGAGAGGGGACTCGAACCCCTAACATTTAGTTTCTAAGACTAACGCGTCTGCCAAATTGCGCCACTCAACCATAGGATGGTGAGAGCTAAGGGGATAACTCTCACCGGGATAGGGAAAGGAAAGGGGAAAATTTTCCGGTTTCAAAGAAACCGTGGCGATGCTGATGGGACTCGAACCCACGATAACCTGAGAGACAGTCAGGCGCATTAGCCGCTATGCTACAGCACCAAATGGTACTCCCAACGGGATTTGAACCCGTGACTCCGGCGTGAAAGGCCGACGACTTAGACCGCTTGTCGATGGGAGCATATACAAGACACTTTTTAAAATGTAATTTTCATCAAAAATTATTTTAAAAATTTTAGCTGTATGTGTCTTTCTTTTGTTTGTATTTAATTATAAACTATTTTTTTAGAGGTGTCAATTCAAGACGCATTAAAAGTTAAATATTGGAGTTGAACCAATTACATTCAAATTACAAGTTTGATGCTCTACCAAATGAGCTAATTTACTTTTTAAGTAAAATTGCTGTGTGCGTCTTTGGTACTCTATGTGGGATTCGAACCCACACTTAACAGAGCTTAAATCTGTTGCCTCTTCCAGTTGGGCTAATAGAGCATATTGGCGGTAGGAGTGGGATTCGAACCCACGGGTCAATATCTCTATTGACACAGAAGTTTTCAAGACTACGCGCTTATGACCAGACTTGCGCACCCTACCATGTTGCCAGTTCAAAGCCTTTCCTGGCGTGGCTTTGGTGGATTTGGCAGGGGTCGAACCTGCTACGCTTAGCTCTTCAGGCTAACGCTCTACCAGTTGAGCTACAAATCCAAATGGTTGGAGCATCGGGACTTGAACCCGTATCTGTCGATTATAAGTCGACGGCTCTGACCAATTGAGCTATACCCCAATATTGAGGGGAGGAGTTTACCTCCCCTTTTGATTACTCAGCCTCGTCCTCAGAAACAACCTCATACTTAGTAACTCCAGCCTTAGGAGTAATGAACTTCACCTGCACATCGCAAGCCTCGGTCTCAACAACCAGAGTACCCTCGGTAAAGCCATAATCCTCAGCGTTGGTGTGGACAGCGACACCCTTCTCAGCAAGGAACTCAGCAAGCAGCTTAGACAGTTCCAGCTTAGAAACCTTCTTAACATCAACCTTCTTAGTAGTCTTCTTAGCCATAATGACATCTCCTTTAATAATTTATAATTTTTTTAGGGATAATGGTACTCCTGACGGGAGTCGAACCCGTACGCTTATTCAGCGAGGGATTTTAAGTCCCTTGTGTCTACCAATTCCACCACAGGAGCATATTTTTTCTTTTTTTCTTTTTCCTTACCTTGTATATATATTATATATTAAAAATAAGGAATTGTCAATTAAGAAGTTGGTGAGCGTGATGGGATTCGAACCCATGGTATCCTGCTTAAAAGGCAGGTGCATTAACCGGCTATGCTACACGCTCATTTTTTTGGAAAATTTCTTCAAGATTTTCTTTCAAAAATCCTTTAAAAATTCTTTCAAATTTTTTTCTTTTTCTCTCAACCTTATAATATATTATATCATAAATTTTAGAGGGTTTCAAGTTAATTGCTAATTGAATTAAAGTTTTTTAATTGCTTTGTCCAAACTTTTTATTGTTTTTATCGTATATATATTATACAATAAAATTTTGGAACTGTCAAGCAGAGAACCCACTCTACTTTTTGTCAGCACCCTATCCTACTCCTCATAACTCCTATAAAATAAAGAGCTATAAAACGCTGACTTCCGCATTTCTAAAGTTTGTCTTTTTCTCTTACTGTATATATATTATACAATAAAATTTAGAAAGTTTCAAGAGACATAAGGAGTTGCATCAGCGAGTAGGAGACAATCCCCATAACAGTTACTACAATCGAAGTGACAACCGGGGTCCTCAATAGAAATGAGGTTTGCGCAATCGGTACACAGCTCTACGCCACCAAGATGAAAGATTTCATCCTCTTTTGTATGCACACAGCCGCAGCTCTCGCACACAAAGATAACTCTCTTCTCATCGGTAATTACAGTTTTCATATGATTTCCTCCTATTCAATTCCCTATTGTTTTTATTTTTTTTCTTCCCTTACTGTATATATATTATATAATAAAAATATAAAATTTTCAAGAGAGAAGAACTTTTATTTCCCTTCTTTTGTATTAAGGCTCTTTATAACCATCGGGGCAACTCTTGTGCTTGGTAATAGTGACAGTGTAATATCCACCATTAACGCCCTTAAAAGACATTTTAGTAGTAGACATTTCCTGCGGCGAAACGATTCCACCAGTCTCTCCGAGAGTTTTAAGGAAGCTAAAGACAGACTGAATAATATTGTGCTTTTCAGCATCAGCTTTTTTCTTAGCTTTCATGTTGCGCACTTTATCGAGCGGGCTACCAGTCTTTTTCTTATCATTCTTTTGAGTTTCCTTAATCTTGTCCTCGATTGCGTCGACCTCTTCACAATCAATTTCATCATGGTCAAACGCCCACATTTCCTCAGCTTCCTCGCGGGAGATTCCAAGAATTTCCATATTCTTCTTAATCTCAGCGTCCTTTTCAGCGAGTGCCTTCTTAGTAACATTCTTGTTAGCCATATGCAACACCTTCCCTTTTAATAATTTATTCTTTCCTTTTGTTTCTATATATATTATATCACAAAAAATAATAAATGTCAATATACAATTTGCACAAAATTTTGGGCGTGTCAAAATGAAGTGGCAATGTCCCTGGAGAAATTGCCTATGAACGGCGCGTCGAGTTGAATTTCGGGAAAAAATTGGGAGTCTAAAAAAAATTGACAAAGTCCCTGGAAATTTTGCATATAGGCGACGCGTCGGGCTAAACCGCCCAAGCGCGGCCGAGTCAAATTTCCCCTTTTAATTATAACACACCGAGCCGCATTTGTCAATAGTTAAAATACACAAAAAAAAGAAGATGATTAAAAATCATCTTCTTCATAGTCATCTTCTTGTTCACAGGATGGAATATCGCCGGGTGCTCTGGAAACCCAATGACAAATTGGCATTTCATCAGCTTCACTATACCAAAAATAGGGGCAATCACTACAACGCATTTTTATTCCTCCTTTAGCAATCATCGGTGTAACAACCAAGATAAGGGTCAAATCCCATGTCGTCATCACAGTTATCTGCGAAATATCTTCCAGCCTTTTCTTCTTCTTCGGTCATTTCCTCTGTAAAGAAACACAAATCAATAGCGCGTTCTTTAGTCATAATACCAAATTCTTCTACATAGAAATTAAAGCTATTTTCATCCCAAGTTTCCAAAATCGTATAAGCCTTGCACTCTTTGGCAAACTTCATAAATTCTTCGTAAGTCATTGTATCAACTCCCTTTCTGTATTATTATAATACCATAGTTTTGGGAAAAAGTCAATGGTGCAAAATGCACAAAAAGATAGCTAAAAAATTGTCCAATGTGCCTATTGACAAGTTCAGCGGTCGCGCACGACCGGTCGAAATTATAGCACTTTTTTCAACTTCTGTCAAGATGTAATTTTGCACAAAAATAGGACTAACTTTTTGGTTAGTCCTACAAAAAAATTTTTTATGCAAGTTGCACAAAATAATCTTTTTTAATTGTGATTTTTACACTGGTAATTTCTGGAGGAATAATAAAACGGTCATTCCGCAGATATTCCCAATTTGTGCCATTAATCCACTTTTCTTTGTTATCTTCCTCAACTTTCAGAGAGGTAAACCGCCCGCGCAACTTGGGAGAGAGCCACAGAACAGTTACAGGTTTTTTATAATTCCTTTCATGTTCTAACATCCGACGGCGTGGGTCATTAGTTGTGCCAATTTTGAAAAGTCTTTCCTGCGGGTCGCCAATCCGCAGGAAATAGACATACTGGTAATCTTTACCATTCTTTTGCTTTTTTGCAGTTGGCAAGTCTGCAAACCTGGAAACTTTTGCCATTTATTCACACCCCTTAAAACCATCAGGAGCGGCTTTGTGTTTAGTTACCGCTACGCTATAATAATTTCCCATGGTGTCCATGAAAGAAATTTTTGTTCCTGTCATCTCTTGTGGAAAGACTACCAACGGCGAACTCTTGACAGCTTCAAACACAAGATTTACAATCGCTTGCTTGCTTTCGTCCTTCTTCTTTTTGGCTTTAAGGTTGCGAACCTTGTCAAGCGCAGACCCCTTCTTTTTCTCTTTTGTTACCTGTTCAGCTTTTGTGGTCAAGGCGTCAGCTTCTTCATTGTCGGTTTCATCATGGTCAAAAGCATACAGTTCTTCGGCTTCCTCTCTGGAAATAGCAAGCACTTCCATGTTCTTGCGGATTTCCTGTTCCTTTTCAGAGAGCTTTTTTGCCATACATATCACCTTTCCTTTCTGATATTAGTATAGCACATGGAAGTGCTTTTGTCAAGAGGTTTTTTGAGAAAGGGGAGAATTACTTCTCCCTGTCCTCATCCTCATCCTTGGCGTACCTGTCGATACCAGCTTTGGGAGTAATCGGCTTGAGCTGAATATCACACTCAGGAGCATGGATAACCAGAGTACCCTTGGTGAAACCGAACTCAACACCATCCTCGACAGAGATTTCCAGCTGTTCCAGACTCTCACGAATGGTCTTCATCAGATTAGCCTTTGCGGTGTCCTTCGGATTGACCTTCTTCATCTTCTTAGCCATAGTGTTTTCCTTTCTGGTTTGAGAGGTTTTCCTTCCTCTTTATGTTTATATTATATCAGAGTTTGCAGGGTTTGTCAAGCATTTTTTTGATTTTTTTTGGAGGAGGGAGGAGGGTTTAGCCCTCCTCGTCCTCTACGACTTCATAGCGGTCAATTCCCGCCTTAGGCGTGATAGGCTTAATCTGCACATCGCAGGTGGCATGGTGAGCCACAATCGTGCCCTTGGTCATAGCGAAGTCCTCACCATCCAGAACCTCAAAACCAGCATTAACAAGAGCCTCACGCACAACGGTCATAACCTCGTTCTTCTGGGTATCCTTGGGGTTAATCTTCTTCATCTTCTTAGCCATAAATGACACATCCTTTCAGCGTAGGTCGCTACCCATTTTTATTTTGTAACAAGGTTTCCCTTGATTACATACTTATTATAACATAGATTTTGTTGTTTGTCAACTACTTTTTTCTTTTTCTCGGATGTTTTTACACATCCGAGAAATCAAACTCACAACAGGGACAAAGGTTACTCCCCTTGTAATCCTGTTCATAAATCGGCTCGCCACATTCGGGACAGATGATGAACTCTGCACCATCTTCCCGCACGATATCATCGAACACCTGTTCGATAAGTCCTACCAGCTCTTTCCAGTTCATTTTCTTTTGTTCTCCTTTCCTTTACTGTACCTAAAGTATATCATACTTTCTTGCTTTTGTCAAGCGGTTTCCGCAAATTCCTTGAAAGAATTTTGCGGAATCGCCCAACAACGCCGATAAATATTGGTTTTCATTCTCTTGTGCTGTGCAAAGCACTTAGCCATGATTTTTACTTCAATGGTAACATCTTCCAGTCCGGTGTGTTCCTCTTGAAAATTGGGGTTTTTAGAAATGTAAGCAAATACCAGTTCAGCGGAAGTTTGCAAATTGCCTTTTGCAGAAATCCAATTATTAGCAATAGCGTTTTTGAAATAGGTTTTCTGCTGACAAATAACTTGTGTTGCCATGTGCCAAATACAATGGATTTTTGTACCATAGGGGAAAAAGAAGCGAACCTCGGATTTAGTCAAGTATCTAACAGTTCTGTCAAGACCAGTCTTGTCAAAGTTCGCATTGTAGGCGAAAACATCAGTAATACGATATTTTTCCATCACCTGTCGAACAATGCGGCGAATGGTCAAAATCTTAGCTAACTTGCGCTTGCCTGCCTTGTAATCCTCCCAATACTTAGAAAGTTTTTTGGCATAATAAGCGGTATCCATCAAAGGCTTATTGTAGTTGTCAAGGAACATTTCAGCGACCATGTAAGAATGGGTTTCGTAGATATGACCCTTTTTGTCAGCTACCGCAAAGCCCACATCATAAGCAAGGGCGTCCTCGGTAATGTTTGCCGTTTCAATATCCAGAACAAGGACATACTTGCGGCGTCTGTCAATCTTTTCCATTTTGAACCTCTTTCTGAAATAAAGTGTACCATCGTTTCTTCATCTCTTGTTTATGTATTTATTATAGCACATTAAGTGCTTGGTGTCAAGAGGTTTCGCAAACTTTTTTCATTTTCTTTCTCAAGGTCGCGCCCTCAGATTTCTTAGGCTACTCCCTCCTGACATTATCTATTATAACAGATAGCAATCTATTTGTCTATCGTCAAAATGATGAATTTCGGGATAATTTTATTATTATTTTTTGTTTATTCTGCCTATTGACAAAAGTGCCAACCTGTGGTATACTGGAAATAGTGGCCGCACGCGGCCGGCGCAAATTTTATCACTTTTTTATGGTTTTGTCAATAGTGAAAATTGCATAAAAAAACGCCTAAAAATTAGGCGTTTTCTTTTACCAGTATTTTCTTACCAATTCTTCCACTTCTTCATAAGTTGGCGGTTCCAAACCTTCCCTTTCCGCAAGTCCGCCCAACGCATAATTACAATTACTAAAATTTGGCTTTTTACATCTTGCATTTTTAAGGTGCTTTTGTTCTTGCTCCTTTTCCTCTCTCATACTGTTTACAAGAGTAAGAGCCAGATTGATGATACCTTCATAAGTTTTTTCCATGTTTATCATTTCCTTTCAAGTTAAAAATCATAGTGGCTTTCACCATCAGAATACAGCTTTTCCCAAATCTCGCCATAGTGTTCGCCCGCAAGTTCTGCCAGTTTTTCCCTCCTATCAAAAATCTTTTTCAAAAGCTCGTCCTGTTCGCGCAGTTCCCGCAAGATTTCATTCTTAGTCATGTTTTTCTTCCTCCTGAATTTTCCGAATGGCTCTACCGAGAAAGTAATCTATAAATATCCTTCCTGTTGGGTCGCTTGCTCCATCAATCAAACAAGAGCCAACAATATCAATATAATCTTTTTCCATCGATATTTCTGCGGGTAGACACTTTCTCATGTACTGTCCAGCTTATACCAAAGCCCGCACAAGAATTTTGTTCTTTTCTTTGTCAGTCATTCTATCACCTCTTGTTGTACTTATTATAGCACAGAGGACTCTTTTTGTCAAGCCCTCTGTGCTATTTTTTTAGTCCAATTCAGAGGGAATAGGGTGCTTAGTCGCACGACACCAAGCGTAAACCATACCCACGGCAGGGCTGAAAGTGTCGCGAGGGTCGCACTTCGCTTCACCGGTCATTCTGTAACCGCCCACAATGGCTTCACAGGTCACAGTCTTGTTGTAAATGCTGAACTTCGGATAGGTCTTGTCGATAATGGTCTTGTGCTCATTCAGCCAATCCTGCGCCACGCTGTCAAGGTTCTTAGGCTTGTAGGGCGCAAACATCACGCCGCAGTCAGTCACGAAAATCTCCAGCGGGTCGCCCTCTTTAATGTGCTGAGAACGACGAATTTCCTTAGGAATGACCACTCTGCCGAGGTCATCAACACGACGAATGATACCAGTTGCCTTCATAATTTTTTACTTCCTTTCTTCTTTTGTACCTTAATTATACCATCTGGAAGGGCTTTTGTCAAGCCCTATCCAGAAATTTTTTGAGCCAATCCGCAGAATAACCGCCGAACCCCTGTTCCAGTTTCTTGTCAGTCAAAATCTCCTGTTTGTAAGGTGCAGACTTAAACTCTTTACCTTCTCGCAAAAGCCGAATAGAATAGTTCTCTTTGACAGTTTCATCTTTTCCATACAGTCTTGCAAACTTGCTTGCAGTCTTAGGAGTCATGTAGAAATTTTGGCACCAGCCGCCGTAAGGTGTAGTTTGACCTTCTACCACTCCAAAGAATTGATAAAGATTGTAACGCCGACTAATCATCAAAACAACATACTTGTAAACAATGCTAATAAGTGCAATCGGCAAGAGCCAAAAACCAATAGCTGTCCGCATGACAATAGTTTCATTCTCATTGGTGACAAAGCACACAATAGCTACCACCAACTGCCAAGCCAGAATGGACAAAAGAACGATTACCAGAGTATTCATTTTATTTGCCTCTTTCCTTTATTGTACTTATATTATAGCATAGGCTTTTGATTTTGTCAAGCCTTTTTTATCCGATAAAAAAAGAATTTGTTAGTTAATGCTCTTGCATCATAGTCTACATAGAACCAAACTCGCCCAAACAAATGTAGATTTTTACACTTTTTAGCGGTTTTCAAAGTCAAATCTACATTCTTTTGTTCAACGCCACGAATCCAGTGGCGGAAGATTTTGTAAACCCAAATAGGAACAAAAGAAACTACAATAGCCAGTACACACCACGGTTTGATAAACAAGTCAATGGCTTCCACATCGTATTCATCATACAAAAAGAATAACAACGAAGCCAAAACATAGCAAGCCAGGAAACCCAAAAGAAACATCTTCATCAGAAAGTCACCCCATTCATAATAAATGCAAAGAGAATAATTTCCAGAGCAAACATCACGCAAAGCCTGCCGCACTCCTTTTCAATAGAAGCCACAAACTGGAAAGACAGCAGAACCGTCAGAACGATAATAGCAATAATCATTTTTCTTTCCTCCTTTATTGTATCTACATTATAACCTATTTCGGGAAGATAGTCAATAGTCAAAATAACCAAATCGCAAGCCAAAAATTTGTGCATTATACTCCTTGACAAAATTAGCGCCCGACCGCGGCGCAGTCAATTTTATCACAAAAAAGCTATTATGTCAATAGTAATTTTGCACAAAAAAAGTTTGGTAATTTCTTACCAAACTTCTTTCCACAATTTGACAACTTCATCATCATAAATGTCATCTGTTCCCATTGTATCAAAAAAGATACAGTAATACCCATTAGGGTCAAACTCTGATGCATAACCAATTTCTACAATCCAAGTTTCTCCATCTTCATCAAGCAACTGAACAATGTTGTCACCCTCATTGACACTTACTACCTCACCACACACAACACGAGTGTAAGCATTAACAGGGTTGCCGCACTTACCAGCTTCTTCCTTTTCCTCTTTTGCTTCACTCATTGTTACATTAAAAGAAGCAATTTCATTTTTCACTTCTTTCAAGTCTCTCATAATCATTGCGGCATAAACACCAACTACAACAACCAGCACCATGAGTAACGCAAACATTTTCTTGTCTTTCATAATTACAACTCCTTAAAAGAATAATACAAAGAGATTCCAAGGCTGATACTGTGGGTTAGGCATGGTGTTGTGTAGCACCACATCAACCCAACTGATGAACAACCAACACCAGAACAATGCAATCACTACATTCAACACCATACCTATCTTCTTCATCTACCTTGTCTCCCTTAACTGTATCTCTATTGTACCACACCTGACCTTAGTTGTCAAGTAGTTTTCTCAATTCTTTTATAATATCTTGCGTTGCGTCAATGCTACTTCTCTGCACCTCTGTGTTCCACATGGCTCTGACCTCTGCGTTATCATCGACCAATATCATCTCCGCGGCTCTCTTGCTCGGTGCGTACTGCTTAGGCACTCCATAGCTTTGAGCATAGAACTCACTTACCCAAGGCATGAACTCTTCAACCCAAGCCCTCTTCTCTTCCTCGCACACACGCTCGAACTCATAGCTTGCACCCATCGGCAACCAAGTGATGACACCAAAGCTATAACCGAGGTTCATAAGCTGATGACAGACCATAGCCAGCTCGGTCATATCTACCAAAGGACGAAGATTGATAAAAGAACCACAAACCTCTTTCCGCAGGTTATCCAGCCAATTCTTTTCACCATACAGGTCAGCTACAGTGCCGTCCATATCGAAGTAAATCTTTTTCATGTTTTAGTACCCCTTTCGGTTTATCTTTCCCTTTTGTATCTTTATTATAACAGATACATCTTAGTTTGTCAAGACCTTTTTCAGAAATTTTTTAATGGAAGTTGATGGAAGTTATTATTATTTTAATTTCTTCCTTTTTCTTTCTTTCTATTGTTATTATAACATAAAATATAATAATAGTCAATAGTAATTTTAAATAAATTTCGGGAATAGGATTTGTGCAATATATTTTTTCTCTTGGTCTTGACAAACTTGCCTAAGTGTGCTACACTCTACTCAACGGCCGCAGGCGTCCGAGGGAGGGTACTGTTCAGCTACTGAGAGACCATCCTTGCGAAGCTGTCAATAGCTTTTTCTAATGTAGATGGGGGTATATTTCGGGAAAAACTTTTTTAAAAAGTAGAAAAGTGGTATAACCACCTCAATTCCGTTCGTTCGGTCATTTTTAATTTTAAGAACGATTTCAATTTAAAAACGATTTAATTTAATTTCTTCCAAAACTTTCCCCTTTTATCTCAAACTGCTGATATTTTCCAATAACCCTACCCTTGTCATTAAACCCAAACCACCTGGTACTGGAGTATAACCAAGAGTATCAATATCATAAATCTCGGAATTTGCGTCCCCGCACAACTTTCCTTCATCATTTCTATTAATCCCTACATCCAAAAGCAACTGCCGTTTAGCGGTATTAATCATATCTCTTTCAATAAAATCTCTCTTTCCAACCGCACTCACAATTATATCCGCACTTCGGCATAACTCTTTCAAAACATTTGGCGGAGTCTTACTATGACAAATACTCACAGTAGCATTTCTTCCAGTAGCTAAAGCCGCCATTGGTTCACCCACAATTCTACTTCTACCAATCATTACTAAATGCTTCCCGCATAAATCTTCACCTAAATAATCCAATAGCATTAAAATACCCTTCGGAGTAGCAGGAATAAAAGGAGAAGTTTCTTTCAAATTATCAACATCCATTTTAGCAGGAATTAAATCCACTAATCCCTCCAGACGCAACTGTTCTGGTAAAGGAAGTTGAATAATTAAAGCATCTAAAGTATTACTATTAACTAAGAAAGAAATTTTCTCTCTTAAAGACTCCTGCGAAATTCCCTCATAATATTTAAAAACAGAAGCCTCAATTCCCACTTCCGCGCAATCTTTCATCTTACCCTTAATATAAGCATTTGACGCAGGATTATCTCCGACTTGCACAATGCCAAACCGCAAGCCCTTTCCCGCGCATTTCTTCTTTATCTCTTCCTTCATTTTTTCTGCTATTGTCTTACAATCAATCTTCATCGTTTTTATCCTCCGATATAATTTCTACTCTATAATAAGGAACTTTATAAATTTCTACATTCTTCTTAATAATCGCATAACTTCCCCACCAAAAACCTTTTTCCACTCCCACCAATTCAAAAACATTACTTATGCGCCAACACCTGCGGCAATCGGGTATCTTTCCACTCAACATAAAATCAATACAAATACGGCAATCCTCAAATGAGGGCTTCAATTTTACTTTGATCATAAAAATAACCAAAAGAAAGAAATAATAATTATTTCTTTAACTTCCTTCCACATTTAGGACAATAGATCGCAGTACAACCTTTATGTAAAGCATTTTTTGTCATGCGGCTTCCGCTCATTACTACATACTCCTCGCCGCAGAAATAACAATAATCATCTTCATCATATAACATTTCTCTTATGTCTTCTTTTGGGCAGCTTTCTAATTTAAAATGATTATCACAACAAATGAAATGAATAGGGCGTCCAAGAGCAGGTTTAATACTCGAATCAAGTTGTTGGTAAAACGCGGCGAGTTCTTCTAATGTGATGTTATCTCTATTGTAATAAAGAACTATAAAATCTGTATCGTCGTTAATTAATTGCTGTACTTTTTCTATTATTTCTTTATTATTATTTATCACTTGCGGCAACCTCCTTGAAAATAAATACAATCCATATTACATTGACCATCTACGCCTTTACATGGTTGTACTTTTGTTAAATCTACGCCTTCTTTTAAACAATATTTCTTTGCGGCTTCATATCCAAATACTTCCATTACTCTATTGAACTCATAAATATTACGTTGAATGATATAATTATTTATATATTCATTATCATATGGTTTGCGGCTTTCGCTATCTGGATTAAATTCCATACTCATACTACCATCTGGGTTATGAGTAATGGGGTGAGTTTTGCGAAAATGTTCCATGTTTGCGGCGAATGGGTCTTTTAATCCTAACTCTTGTTCTGCGTATTTTGAAAATTCTGGCGAAATCTTCATTAAGAAACTTCCAACTGGACCAACTGTTATCATATTATCACACCTTTATTTTTTATCCTATAATAATTATATAAAAATTAAATAGAT
>OBJE01001160.1_pt1 | contig 15665 bp, 13 predicted proteins | sample 1519681 | NCBI WGS metagenome assembly OBJE01 (sample SAMEA3888898, study PRJEB22519) | human gut metagenome | biome: human gut; feature: human-associated habitat; material: faeces | place: Denmark | collected 2011 | reverse complement strand
ATTCCTGCTGACCGTATCGAGGGCGGTACGTTTCTGTGCGCCGCCGCCATGACAGGGGGAGAGCTATGCTTGAAGGGACTGGAACGAGAGCAGCTTGGCGCGGTTTCGGAAGCCCTGCGGATGACGGGCTGTCGGCTTTTCTGGGAGGAGGGAGGCCTCCTGTGGATGCGTCCGCCAAGGCGGCTGCTGTCGGATTTTTCGATTATAACAGGGCCGTTTCCTGCCTTCCCGACGGATATGCAGCCTTTGCTGATGGCTTTATTGACATTGGCGAAAGGACATTGTATGATTAGTGAAACAGTGTTTGAAGCCCGTTTTTCGCAGGCAGAGGGGCTTTGCCGCATGGGAGCCGATATCCGCATCGAGGGGAGAAGGGCTTCGGTTTTCGGCGTGGAGCGGCTCTTTGGTGCGGAGGTTTTTGCCAGGGATTTGCGCTGTGGGGCGGCGCTTTTGTGCGCGGCACTTGCGGCGGAGGGCGAAAGCCTTGTGCATGGCGCGGAATATGTGGAGCGTGGCTATGAAAAAATAGAGACTGCGCTTTCACTTCTTGGCGGCGAGATTCGGCTGACAGAGCAGGGCTGATAGAACAGAAAGGATACGATATGTTTCATCGGAAGAACAAACGACAGAAAAAATCACAGGAAATGCTTGATATTGACCTGATGGAGGAAATCGGCTACTATCAGAAAAAGCCGCAGAAAAAGGGGCTTGACCAGAAAATCGTGATTGCGCTGGTGCTTGTGGTGGTTGTGGCTGCATGCGTGCTGTTTTCGCCGTTGTTTTCGGTGAAAAAAATAGAGGTGGAGGGCGCCAGTTTACGACATCCGAGCTTTGCGAAAAAATCGGTCTTTCCAAGGGGGATAATCTGCTTCTGTTCAGCAAAGGCAGAGCGGAAAAAACGCTTGAGAAAAGCCCGTATATCGCTTCTGCGAAGCTTTCCGCCAAGCTGCCCCATACCATGAAAATCACGATAAAGGAAAGAAAGGCGAGAGGGTATGTGCCCTATATGGGGTCGTACCTCTACATAGACGAGGAAGGGCGTGTGCTTGAGGTGGCGGGTAGCTGCAGGGATGCACTACCGCTGGTCAAGGGGCTGAAATTTCACAGCTTTACGGAGGGGGAAATCCTTCCCGTGCAGAATACGGATGCGCTTGCGGTGATTCTGGAAATTTCGCAGCTGATGGAAAAATATGAGCTTCTGGATGAGGTGGTGGAAATTGATGTTTCCAAGCCGAAGGATATTTATGCCTATGTGAACCAGGTGCAGATTCATCTGGGGAATATGACGAACGGCGATATGAAAATTCAGTATATGCAGCAGATTGTAAAAACGATTCCCAAGGAGGACAGAGGGATTTTAGACCTCAGCGGATTGGACAACCCCAAGGCGAATGTTACCTTCCAATACCTGACCTGATGGGACGGAGAAAAAAGAAAACGGCACTGAAATATTTTTTGCTGAATTTGTGATTTTCTGCTTGAATAAAAAGAGAAAAGATACTATGATAGAATATAACTGACAAAAATGGAAAAAGGCGTTTAAAAAAAAGCAAAAATTCGTAGGAAAACTTGTTTTTGCTATGGCAATCGGCTTTTCTTTCGTGTATAATATAAGTTGATAAATTTTCAGAACAACCTAGGAGGAGATTATAGCATGCTCGAATTAGATATCCCTATGAGTAATATGGCGCAGATTAAAGTAATCGGTGTTGGCGGCGGCGGCAACAACGCAGTAGATAGAATGATTGAAGACGGCTTGGATGGGGTGGAATTCATTTCCATCAATACAGACGGACAGGCTCTGTCCAAATCCAAATCCGCAACGAAAATCCAGATTGGCGAAAAGCTGACAAAGGGTTTGGGCGCAGGCGGCAACCCTGAAATCGGTCAGCGCTCCGTGGATGAAACACAGGATGATATCGCGCAGGCACTGCGTGGTTCCGATATGGTATTCATCACCGCAGGCATGGGCGGCGGCACAGGCACAGGTGCGGCTCCCCGCATCGCGTCCATTTCCAAGGAGCTGGGCATTCTGACAGTCGGCGTTGTGACAAAGCCCTTCAATTTTGAAGGCAAGAAAAGAATGGGCAATGCGGAAAAGGGCATTGCAGAGCTGAAAAAGAACGTAGATACGCTGGTTATCATCCCCAACCAGAGACTGCTTTCCATTATTGATAAGAAAACAACCCTGACAGAGGCCTTCCGCAAGGCAGATGAAATTCTGCTGCAGGGTGTACAGGGCATTGCCGATTTGATTTCCAAGCCCGGCGTGATCAATCTGGACTTTGCCGATGTCAGAACCATCATGGCAAACAGAGGCATTGCACACATGGGCATCGGTCGCGCAAGCGGTGAAAATAAGGCTGAGGTTGCTGCGAAAATGGCAATCCAGAGCCCTCTCTTGGAAACAACCATCGAGGGTGCAAAGCATATCCTGATTAACTTCAGCGGTGACATGAACCTTGGTCTGATGGAAACAGAGGAAGCAGCAGAGCTGATTAGAGAAGCTATTGACCCCGAAGCAGAAATCATCTTCGGTACTACACTGAATGAAGAGCTGAATGACGAGGTTGTGGTTACGGTTATCGCAACAGGTCTGGAGGATGAAGCGCACACAGAAGCACCTGCCAGACGTTCCTTTGCGGAAACCATTGCTGCAAGAGGCGAAAGAGCAGAAAGAGCAGAAAGAGAAGAGGAACATGCTGCGGAAACAGAGGAGGCTTCCGAAGAGCCTGCACAGGAGGACGCACGTCCTGCCGCAAGAAGATTCGCAGATTTGGATTATGATTATGAATCCGAAATCAAGATTCCCGATTTTCTGACAAGAAAGAAATTCTGATTTTCTGCAATCAATTCAGACAAAAAATTACATAATTCGATTTTTAAACCTCATATCCGTGGAGTCTGTTCTGCGGTATGAGGTTTTTTTGTGGAAAACAACCGAAATAAAGCACAAAAATAAGAGGAAAAATATTGTTCTTTTGTAGAAAAAAGCAGATAGTAAATAAAGATAAGATTGTTTTTTGTCAAAACAATTTATTTTGTGCCTTTTTCAGTTTGAAAATTGTGTATTTCGTTCGGAATCTGTAGCAAAATCAGATAAATTATCTTATAATGAAAAACGGAAGAGGGGCATCTTCCTCCTTCTCTTTTGGAGAAGGAGCAGCAAAGTAAGAATTGGGGTGTATTTTATGAAAGAACAAGAAAAAACAAAAGTGGTACTGGCGGATCGAGACGGATTTTATCTGCAACGCTTGAAGCGCTGTCTGGAAAGAAGGGGGGATATGACAGTGGTAGGCATGGCGGATAACGGCGTAGCCCTGCTGGATTTGGTGATACAGAAAAAGCCTGCTGTGCTTCTGACAGACATTCTGCTAGGGGAGCGGGATGGCTTATGGGTTCTGGAAAACATCAAAAAGAGGGGACTTCCGTGTATCTGCATTTTTATTTCCGCGATTGACAGCGATAAGCTGGTGCGGCAGGCAATCAGCCTTGGTGCGGAGTATTATATGGCGAAGCCGATTCAGGGGGAGCTTCTGCTGGAGCGCATCCATCAGATGCTGAAGCAGGAAACGCCAACAAAGGAAGCAGCGAAACCGAAAGCAACGGAGCGGAGGGAAAATCCTTTCGAGGAGCTGGAAAGCGAAATTTCCATTCTGCTCAGTCGCATGGGAATCTCTGCCAGCATAAAGGGGTATCACTTTATTCGCAAAGCGGTGATGATGGCAGTGGAAAATCAGGACGTGCTGGTCGGCATTACGAAGGGGCTGTATCCCGATATTGCCAAGCAGTATAAAACAACCGCAAGCAAGGTGGAGCGTGCCATTCGCCATGCGATTGAAAGCGTCTGGAAAAAGAACGGGCCACAGATTTATTTCGAGATTGCAGGCTATCTGCCGACCGAAAAGCCCACAAATGGGCAGTTCATTGCCGCCCTGTCAGAATATTTTCGCATTAAGGAAAAAGGAAAATCGAAAAAAATCAGCTGAAAATAAATAGGAAGGAAAAAAGAACGAAGCTTGTTGTATGACAATTCGTTCTTTTTTTCGGTCGAAATTCACAAATTTTCATTGTAATTCTTGCCATATCATTATAAAATAAGAAACTAGAAAGAGTATTTTTGAGAAAAACAGAAAAGGGGCGGTTGGGATGGATACGAAAAAAGCAGTGCTGAAAGGCGTTTTGACGATGGTGGTTGTTGCATTGGCAGGCTTTCTGCTGTTCAATGGCATCGGGCGGCATCCCTATCAGCCGGATGAGCTGGAGGGCGTATTCCGTAAGGAGGCAGCCGCGCGCAGTGTCAGCGGCGAGGGTGAGGTAATTTCCGAAACCTATGGCAACAGCATTACCTTTGCCATGCAGACGGCAGACGGCAAACGGGCATGTGCAACCTATGGACGCAGCATGTTTTTTGATAAATATAAGGAGCTGGAATTTTATACCGGCGTGCAGGGAGAGGAGCCTGCGGAAAATATTGTTTATGCGGAGAGGAACGACACCATAACGGGTGACAGCATCACCTATTCCGTAAACGATGGCGCGATTGCCTATCAGGCAACGGTTCGCTTTGGCAATGACATCGGGATTCAGTTCAGCGATGAGGTGAGACCGATGATGTATCTCAAATTCATGGTTGTCTGCCTTGCGGCAATGGGCATCTTCGGGGTGCGTATCTTCCTTGGCAGACGGCAGGCATGAGTACAAAAGAAAATAATGAGGTGAAGAAAATGGAATTATCGAAAAAAGCAATGAGCATCAAACCTTCTACAACAATGGCAATTTCCTCCCGTGCGGCTGAAATGAAGGCAGCGGGGGTGGATGTGGTTTCCTTCGGCGCAGGTGAACCCGATTTTGATACCCCTGCACACATCGCGCAGGCAGGCATTGATGCCATTCAGAACGGGCAGACACGCTATACCCCTGCGGCAGGGACACCGGAGCTGAGACAGGCGGTTTGCGATAAGCTGAAACGGGATAATGGTCTGGAATACGAACCGGCACAGGTGGTAATCAGCAACGGCGCAAAGCATTCCCTGATGAATACCTTCATGGCAATCCTGCATGAGGGGGACGAGGTGATTATTCCTGCGCCCTTCTGGTTAAGCTATGCGGAAATGGTGCGTATTGCCGGCGGTGTGCCTGTGATTATTCATACGAAAAAGGAAAACGGCTTCATGATGACCAAGGAGGAGCTGGAAAATGCCTATTCTGCAAAAACAAAGGCAGTTGTGCTGACAACACCCTCCAACCCCACAGGGCAGGTGATGAGCAGAGCAGATCTGGAAATGGTGGCGGAATTTGCAGTCAGCCATGATATTCTGGTGGTTTCCGATGAAATTTATGAAAAGCTGATTTACGAGGATGATAAGCAGCACATCAGCATTGCATCCCTTGGGCAGGATATTTATGACAGAACCATTGTCATCAACGGTGTTTCCAAAAGCTACGCTATGACAGGTTGGAGAATCGGCTATGCGGCGGCACCCTTGCCGATTGCAAAGCTGATGGCATCCCTGCAGTCCCACATGGCTTCTAACCCCAACGCCATCGCACAGGCGGCAACGGTGGTTGCGCTGAATGGTCCGCAGGATTGTGTGGCAGAAATGTGCGTGGAATTTAAAAAGCGCAGAGATTATATCTATGAAAGAGAGGAAGCCATCCCAGGCATTTCCGCACTCAAGCCCGAAGGTGCCTTCTATCTGTTTGTGGATGTTTCCGGACTGTACGGCAAGGCATACGAGGGGCAGAAAATCGAATCGGCGGCGGATTTCGCATCCATTCTTCTGGAAAAGAAGTATGTGGCGGTTGTGCCCTGTGCCGATTTCGGCATGCCCGATTATATCCGTCTTTCCTATGCAACGAGCATGGAGCTGATTAAAAAAGGCATGGACAGAATCGAAGAAATGGTAAAGGAATTGAAATAAGAAAACGCAGGCGGTGCATCTTATATCTGAACGATAAAGGGAGTGCCGCCTTTTTCAGGAGAAAGGAAGCGAGCCAATGAGCTATGAGGTTTTGGAAAGCAGGAAAACCTATGAAGGGAAAATTGTGACGATTACGGTCGATAAGCTGCGGATGCCGGATGGCAGTGAGGCCTATCGCGAAACCGTAATCCGCAAGAAAAATGCCGCAGGCGTGCTTGCGGTGGATACGGATGGGAGGCTTCTGTTTGTCCGCCAGTATCGGCATCCGTTTCGGGAAATGCTGCTGGAAATCCCTGCCGGTGTGATAGAGGAGGGCGAAAGCGGCGAAGCAGCCGTGCTGCGCGAGCTGGAGGAGGAAACGGGCAAAAGGGCAGGCAGAGCGGAATTTCTCTGCGAGCTGTATCCCTCTGTCGGCTTCTGTACGGAAAAAATTCAGCTTTTCTTTGCCACAGAGCTGACCGCAGGCACACAGAAGCTGGATGCGGATGAATTTGTGGAGATTGAAAAATATACTTTGGAGGAAGCCATTGCAATGATTCATAAGGGCGAAATCAAGGACGGAAAGACCATTGCGGCGCTTTTTGCATGGCAGGCAAGAAAAAACGCATAATTAAAACAGACGAGCCATACCTTGTATCAGGGGGGATGGCAATGAAAAGGCAGAAACGAAGGACAGACAAACAGCTGCAACGAATTATAGGCATTGTCTGCCTTTCTTTTTTATTGGGGACGGCAGGCGGCGCGCTTCTGGCGAATCTTCTGCCGCAGGGGCAGCAGGGGCAGCTTTCTGCATTTTTGCAGCAGGCACTGGCAGATGGAGACGAAATCAGCTTTGCGGCAATTTTCTGGAAATATCTGAAATATGATATCATCATCTGGTTAGGGGGATGGATGCAGCTGGGGCTTTTCTTTGCGGGGGCGGCGTTCCTGTTTCGGAGCGTCTGTGTCGGCTTCACCTCTGCCATGATGATGGCGGCGTATGGCATGAAGGGGGTGCTTCTTTCCGCGACTGCGTTTCTGCCGCAGAATCTTCTGCTGATTCCCTGCTATATCCTTATGATGTCCGCCTGTGTGTATTATCTGCTTTCCTGGCAGGAGGAGGGCGGCAAGCGGACGCTGAAGCGAGAAAAAAGGCGAAAGCAGCTGGAATATTGTATTCTCTTTGGGGGATCTGTGCTGCTGCTTGCGGCGGCTTCTGGGTTGGAACGGATGCTTTTACTGCTGTGAGGGCTTCTTATCGAAAAAAATAAACGTTGTTTTGTAAAAAATTCATGTGAAATTTTGCAAATTGTTCACAAAAAGTTCACAAAATTAACATTTTTCAGCAAATCATATCGACAAGCCATGGAAAAATAAGTATAATTTAAAGAACTAAAGACGAAGGGGATTGTTGAAATGGAACAATGTATTGCTGATTTTACCGCATATTTACGGAATGAAAAAAAATCACCGGAAAATACTGTTCTCTCCTACAGCAGAGATTTAAAGGGGTTCTGCCGCTTTATGCAGGAGGCGGGAGTTTCGGATGCCGCAAAGGTGAATCGCACGAATGTGATGGCGTATGTCTATGAGCTGCAAAAGCAGAAAAAGGCAGGGGCAACGGTTTCCAGAAATATTGCGTCCATTCGTTCTTTTTACCAGTTTTTGCAGAAGAAGGGCATGGTGACGGAAAACCCTGCGGCGGATATAGAGCTGCCGAAGGTGGAGAAAAAAGCCCCTGAGATTCTTTCTCTGGAAAAGGTGGAGCTGCTTTTGGAGCAGCCGAGAGGGGAAGAGGATAAGGAGGTGCGCGATAAAGCCATGCTGGAGCTGCTTTATGCGACCGGCATTCGCGTGACTGAGCTGATTTCTCTGAAGGTTTCGGATTTGAATCTGCCCTTGGAATATATCCATTGCGGCAGCGAAGCAAAAAGCCGTATCATTCCCATCGGCGCACAGGCGAAGGCATCTCTGCATAAATATATGGAACGGGTGCGGGAGCACATGATTTCCGTTCCGGAGGAGGAGGCGCTGTTTGTCAACTGCAACGGCAGACCCATGACCAGACAGGGCTTTTGGAAGATTATCAAATCCTACGCAAGGCGAGCGGGCATCGAGGAGGATATCACACCGCATATTCTGCGGCATTCCTTTGCGGCGCACTTAATCGAAAACGGTGCGGACTTGCGCTCTGTGCAGGAAATGCTGGGACATTCCGATATTTCCACCACGCAGATTTATACGAAGCTGACGAATCAGAAGCTGAAAAATGTATACGCAAAAACGCATCCCCGTGCGTAAATCCATAAGAAAGACGAAGCTCTCCAATGAGATTTGGAGGGCTTTTTTGATGGGGAAAATCACTCTACGGAGCGTTTGTTGCTTTCGGAAGGCGGATAAAGTAAGATAAGAGAGAAGGAGAGTCTGTTCCGCAAAGAGCTGTAAAATTTGTCGAAACCGCGTGGGGGAAGAATGTGTAGTCCCTTTGAAGAAACGCAGAAAGTATGCTATACTGGAAAAAATATACCGAAAAAAGAATTTCTGTGCAAAAGGGGGAAGAAGCATGAAAAAGGTATTGTTTGTGGATTGCTGTATCCGCAGAGAGGCTTCCCGCTCCAAGGAGCTGGCGGAGTATTTTATCCAAAAATTAGAGGAAACGGGTGCGTATGAAATTGAGCGGCTATGCCTGATGGATGAAAATTTATCTTATTTTTCCGATGGATTCTTTTTTCAGAGAGAAGCCCTTCTGGCGGAGGGAAAATTCGACCATCCGCGTTTCCGCTATGCACACCGGTTTGCGGCGGCGGATAAAATTGTGATTGCCGCGCCCTTCTGGGATTTAAGCTTTCCTGCGCTTTTGAAGGTGTATATTGAAAACCTTTGCGTGGATGGTATTACCTTTCATTCGGATGAAACGGGGCTGCATGGGCTTTGTAAGGCAGACCACATGGTTTTCCTGACGGCAAGAGGCGGTATTTATACGGATTCCCCCATGGAGCAGGGCGCACGCTACTTGGAGCAGATGGCGGCGTTCTTCGGCATTGCAAAATTCGACTGCGTTGCCGCGGAGGGGCTGGATATCGGCGCATGGCCTGTTGTGGAGCTGATGGAGCAGGCAAAGGAGAAGGCGGCAGAGGTCGCAAAGGCATTTTAAATAAAAGAAATACGGTATGACATGGCTCTGATTCCGAAAGGGGTTTTCTGTGATACCGTTTTTTATTAGGAAGGATGCGGGAGGAACTATGAAGCTATTTCATATCAGTGATTTGCATTTAGGCAAGCGGATATATGAATTTTCCATGCTGGAGGAGCAGAGGGAGCTGCTTTTGGAAATTCTGCGGAGCATAGACGAGGAACAGCCGCAGGCACTGCTCATCAGCGGTGATATTTACGATAAGCCTGTGCCGCCGACAGAGGCGGTGAAGCTGTTGGATGATTTTCTGACGGAAGTATCCAAACGAGGACTGCATACCTATCTGATTGCAGGCAACCATGATTCCGCACAGCGTCTGGAATTCGGCAAGGAAATTTTCGGCAGGGAAAGCATCCATATCAGCGGCAGCATTGGCGAGGGATTGGCGCATGTTACGGAAACGGATGAATATGGTACGGTGGAAATCTGGCTGCTGCCGTTTTTCAAGCCGGCACATGTGAACGCCCTGCTGCGCGAGGAGGAGGCTTCTTCCTATGCGGCGGCGGCAAAGCTTTTGTTGGAACGAGAGAAGATTGATTTTTCCAAGCGAAACGTGATTCTGGTGCATCAGTTTGTGACGTGGAGAGGGGCGGCGGAGCGCAGTGATTCCGAAACGCTTTCCCTGGGCGGCGTGGATGAAATTGATGCAGGGCTGTTTTTTGATTTTGATTATGTTGCACTGGGGCATCTGCACAATCCGCAGAAGTTGGGAAGGGAAACGGTGCGCTATGCCGGCTCTCCCATGCCATATTCCTTTTCGGAAATCCGCAGGAAAAAGGGCATTACGGTTGTTGAACTCAAGGAAAAAGGAGATGTTTCTCTGGATTTTATCCCACTGGAAACAAAGCGGCAGTTTCGGGAAATCAAGGGACCGTTGGAGGAAATCCTTGCGGCAGGGAGGGAAACAGGCGGCTCGGAGGATTATATCCGCTGCATCCTGACGAACAGCGAAGCCCTGCTTGACCCTGTGGGACAGCTGCGGCGCATTTACCCGAATTTAATGACGCTGGAATTTGAACAGCAGGCAGCTTCGTTTTCCGATGAGGCGCTTTTGGATACAGAGACTGCCCGTCCGGAGGAATTGTTTGCGCGCTTTTTTGAAAGGCAGAACGAAAAGGAACTGGATGAAACGCAGAAAAAGCTATTGGAGTGCATCTGGAAGGGAACGGAGGAGAAGGCATGAAACCATTAGAATTGACGATTTCCGCCATTGGCCCCTTTGCGGAGCAAACGGAGATTTCCTTTGAACGGCTGGGAAAGCAGGGGCTTTTTCTCATCAGCGGCGACACAGGCGCAGGGAAAACTACGCTCTTTGATGCCATCTGCTTTGCGCTGTTCGGTGAGGCGAGCGGCTCGAACCGTGGCGTGGACAGTATGCGGAGCGATTTTGCGAAGCCGCAGACCAAAAGCTTTGTGTCGCTGACGTTTTCCCATCAGGGCAGACAGTACCGCGTGGTGCGCAACCCGGCGTATCAGCGACCCAAGCTGCGCGGCGAGGGCATGACGGCGGAGAGTGCGGATGCGGCGTTGTATCAGGAATCGGGCGCGGAGCGGGCAACACTTGCGACCGGATTTACGCCTGTGAAAAACGAGATTGAAACGATTTTGGGCGTGGATGCAAAGCAGTTCAAGCAGATTTCCATGATTGCGCAGGGGGAATTTCTGAAGCTGCTTTATGCGGACAGCACAGAGCGCGGCAATATTTTCCGCAGGGTGTTCCATACCGACCTCTATGCCGCCTTTCAGAAACGGCTGAAGGATGCGGAGCGAGAAAAACGCATTGCCTTGGAGGACAGCGAAAAGCAGTTGGTGAGACATTTCAGCGAAATGACGGGGGAAGCCTTGGAAAAGGAAGCGCTTTTCGACGGGGAGGAGCTGCTTTCCGTGCAGGAAAAACGCTTGCAGGAAATGGAGCGGAGCCTACAGGAAACAGATGAAGCCCTGACAACACAGCAAAAACGTCTTAGCGAGCTGGAGCATGCCATCAGCGAAGGCGCGGAAACGGAGCAGCTTTTTGCGAAGGCGGCGGCAGCACGGCGGCTTTTGGAAACGCAGGCGGCACTTCTGCCCGAAAAACAGGCAGAAACGGCAAGGCTGAGAAAGCAGCGAGATGCGCTTGATTTTGTTTTCCCCTTGGAGCAGGCTTGGAAAACGGCGGAAAAAACGCGAGTAAACTGGCAGAGAGGTGCCATCGAAAACGCGGAAAAGGAGAAGCAGGCGGAGGAAATACTTGCCCGTTTACAGGCGGAAAAGCTGCTTCTGGATGCAGAAAAGCCACAGCTTGAGGAAAAACGAAGCCTTCTGCGCAGACTGAAGGCGGACGAAGAACGGGTTTGGCAGAGGGAAAAAGCAAAGCAGGAGACAGAACGGCTTGCTGCGGAGAAAAGCGCGGCGGAAGCTGAGATACAGGCGTTGCAGGAAATGCTCACGGCGCAGGAAACGGCACAGCAGGAATGGCAGGTGATGCTTTTTATGCAGGAAAAGCTGCTGTTGGAGAAGAAAGCACAGGAGCAGACGATTGCCAGAAAAAGAGAATTCATCGAAGGCATCGAAGCACTTCTGCAACAGAAAACAGATATCTCCAAAAAGGAAAGGGATTTGCAGGGCATGCAGAAGAAATACCTCGCGTCGGAGGAGGCATGGCAGGCGGCGAAGGCAGCGGCAACGCAGGCGGAAACGCTTTATCTGCGCGAACAGGCAGGCTTTCTAGCGGAAAACCTCACGGAGGGGATGGCTTGCCCTGTCTGCGGCGCAACGCACCATCCCCATAAGGCGGCGCTGACGGAAAATGCCATCACGCAGGCGGAATGGCAGGAGAAAAAGGCGCAGGAGGAAACGGCAAGCGCGGCTCTGCGAAGGGCATCCGAGCAGGCGAAGGTTGCAGGGGAAAAGCTGCTCTTGGCGCAGGAAGCGTTTCGCATAGGCTGTGAAAGGCTGGGGACAGCTGCGGAGGGGCTTTATGCGGAAAAGGAAACGGCAGAAGTCGCATTCAAGCAGGAAACGGCACTTCTGGCAGAGAAGCAAAGGAAGATAGACGAAGCAGAAGCCCTGCGCCCCGAAAAGGAAGGCTTGCAGGAACGCATTGCGAAAAGCCAAGCCGCCTTGGCAGCATTGCAGAAAAGGGCGGAGGAAACGAACACCGCTTTGCGGCAGAAGCAGGGCGAATACGGCCTGTTACAGGCGCAGCTTGGAAATTTGACTGCCGCAGTGCTGACAGAGAAATGCGCCGCTTTGCAGAAGGAAATTTCTCTTGTGGAGAAAAAGGAATCCGACTTGCAGGAGATTTTGCAGCAGACACGAGAGAAAAAGGAGCGTTTTCTTGCCCTGCGCAAGCAGGCAGAGCAGGAGAGCCAAGCCGCCGCAAAGACGGAGCAGGGAGCGGAAGCAGAATTTTTTGCCGTTTTGCGGGAAAAGAGCTTTGCAAATCAGACAGAATATGAAGCATATCTCACAGAGCGCACGGTATTGGAGCGTGCGGAGGAAGAAAACAGACAGTTTTTCGCAGCTTTGGAAAAGCAGAAGCAACTGGCAGAAATGTTTGCGGAGAGCTGTGCGAAAAAGGAGCGGAAGGATGTTTCCGCTTTGGAGGAGGAGCGAAAAACGCTTTTGACGGAACGCGCGGCGAAAAAGCAGATGGCAGATGAAACAAGAAAACAGGCTGCTGTTCTGGCAAATCTCCTGCAAAATGCAAGGAAGGAATGGCAGGAGAGGATGCACGCTGCGGCGGCGTATCTCCCGATTCGGGAGCTTTCTCGCACTGCCAACGGGGAATTGCCCGGTAAGGAGAAAATCGCCTTTGAACAATTTGTGCAGGGGGTTTATTTCCGAAGGATTTTGCAGGCGGCAAATCTGCGTTTGCAGGATATGACAGAGGGCAGATATCTTTTGCTGCACGCAGAGAAGGCGATGAATAAACGCTCGCAGGCGGGCTTGGAGCTGGAGGTGTTGGACCATTATACGGGCAAAAGCCGCTCGGTGCGTTCACTTTCGGGTGGGGAAGCGTTTAAGGCTTCGCTTTCCTTGGCATTGGGGATTTCCGATGTGATTCAGGCGCACGCAGGCGGTGTCCGTGTGGATGCGATGTTCATTGATGAGGGCTTCGGCTCTCTGGATGAGCAGTCAAGGGAGCAGGCGGTGCAGGTGCTGCAAAGGCTTTCTTATGGGAATCGTCTGGTGGGAATTATTTCCCATGTTTCCGAACTGAAGGAAAGCATTGATAAGAAGATTATCGTGAAAAAGGGCAGTGCCGGCAGCAGCATTGCATGGCAGGAATAAAAAAGAAATAAGGAAATAAAAAACCTCTTTCCTCAAAGCGTATGAAAATGCTAAGGGAAAGAGGTTTTATTATTATCAGAAAAAATTATTCATCCCAGTTATGGTAGGTATTCTGAACATCATCGTCATCGTCGAGCATTTCCAGAAGCTTATTCATCTTCTTGATATCCAGAAAACCTTGATAAATCAATGGTTTCAGAGCTTTTTCAGAACCTAAATTTTTTCTTCAATTATGACATGCAACAGCAAATACATTGAACATATATCATCACTGAAATTGTACAAAAATCATCACTGAATGTCAAGAAAAGACTATATTTTTTATTTTTTATTGCATTTTTATATAGTAAAATACATAGGGTAAAAGAGAAACAGGTAGAGATGTTTATTCACTCATAATTTATTGAAACAAAAAAATACCTTAATTCAAGGTATTTTTTATCCCTCCCCATCACCTTTTAGGTTTCCAAGTATAACCGCAATTAGAACATCTATTTACAGTTTTACTTGCACCAATAAAACCCCACAGATAGTTTACTCCCCTTGCCCCTGTGGAGATTGCCGTAGAGCCGCATTTGGGACAACGTGGTTGGTTGGATTGGGATTTTTGAAGACTGATTTGTTGTTCAATTTGATTGATTTTCAGTTGATATTCAATAATGTCATTTTCTTGCAAGTCAACCATAGATTGCAGAAATTTTTTATCTCTTGATACTTGTTTTAACATATCTATTTCGTATAAAGGTATATTGATTTTGTTATGAAAAATTATGCAGTTATCAGATATACATTTTTCACATTTGTCAAAGTACATGTCTGTTAACCTACCAATGTGCTTACAGTCAATGCAATAGTAAAATCCAGTATTTCTATTTTCTGACATAATACCTCCCCCGTTTGTGTAAAAATATTCCAAGTATTTCTATTTAAGTATATCATTCAATATAAGCGTTGTAAACAGTGATAAAAATGGGAAATTAAGTATCCCTTTATTTGATATGCTTCGCACTACGGGTGAAGGAAATCCTACCGTTGGACAAGGAACTGAAAGATTTATTCAAGCTATTCGCTCTGCAAGCGAAAAAGACTTAATGGGCAAATTGAATATCGGGAAATTGGCAAAAGGCATTGGTGAAGTAGATGCCAGAGCCGTAGAAGCTGCCAAACATATGCAACAGACATCTGGCAGCATAGAAGATTTTAACAAGACGGTTGGTGCAGCAGGTACTGCCAGTCAGGAATTCGGTGAAGCCGTAAAAAGTGCAGTTATCAACATGGGTGCTATGCTTTTAGTCATGGTAGCCATCAAAGGTGCTATGTGGATATTCGACAAACTGAATGTCACCACAGAAGAACAGCAGGAAATTGTTGATGACCTGACAGAAAAGGTTAAAGGGCTAAAGGATGAGTATAACGAACTATATGGTAGAAATGACCTAACAGAAGCAGAAAAACAGAAGTTAGATTATCTGCAACGTCAGCTTACTGTTAACGAACAGATTCTAAAGCAGGAACAGAAAAAGCTGGGAACAGTAATATTTCTAATTGGACAATTTGTCCCTTTTGAATTTTCAAAGTTAGCATAAATTTGCATGTACAATAAAAAATACTTGACGAATACAAGAGAAGCACTTATACTACAGCTGTGGCTAATGGACAAGTGTGTTTTTATAGATGCTTACCGAAGCTATCACTTGAGCTTGTCTTGGGTGCTTCAATTTTTTGAAAGATATATTTCAACGTGTCACTTTCATGTGCTTTTCTAATAGGGGACAATGCCTTTCATGGTAAATGATTTTCACATCAACCCTTGCGGACGTTGAAAGAAACTTTCCGCTTTGTGTTTCGTCAAGGGTGTCATACAGTTTTAATTACAGATACCTTCTTGTATAACAAGTGTATCTATTGTTGCACGAAGCAGTAAGCTGTCTGTGAATTGCCGTAGATATATGGTGGTGTACGAAGCAGTAATTTGTCTGTGGATTCCATTCATCAGAGGTTGCCAACCTTGACAATTAAAGAATGATATCCCTGTTATAGCATATTGATATTCATAACGATTTCGTATATAATCACATATAGAATCGTTATTTTTTGATTGCGGAGGTGATTATCATAACACTACAACAAAAAGTTAAGGTTGCCTGTGCTATGGCTGGAATTAGTTTGACAGAATTAGCAGCCAGAATGGGAACTTCACAACCAAATCTTTCTAAAAGGCTACGGGTAGGCAGATTTACAAAGGAAGAACTAGAAGAAATGGCAACATATTTAGGATGTGAATACATTTCATT
>OBJE01001159.1_pt1 | contig 15670 bp, 8 predicted proteins | sample 1519681 | NCBI WGS metagenome assembly OBJE01 (sample SAMEA3888898, study PRJEB22519) | human gut metagenome | biome: human gut; feature: human-associated habitat; material: faeces | place: Denmark | collected 2011 | reverse complement strand
ATCACGTAAATTATTTGAATATTATAAAAAGAGATCATGTGTCGGCAACCGTACGGACACGTCTGCACTTAGCGAGTGGATGATCGTAAGATCATTCAGGAGCTTAGTACAGCTGCGTAGTGAGTCGAGCGAGAGCGTGTCGCAGACATATAACCATTTTTATAATATTCCACCAATAATTTCCGTCTTCAAACTAAAACTTGACAAATTATCTCAAAGGACTATAATATATTTTAAATAAATAAACTTCACCGAAATTCGTTGAAGAGAACAACGCTGTTTTTGAATCAAGTGTTTCAGAGAGTCTGCGGTTGGTGTGAGCAGATACATTTTCATGAACAGATATCATCTCTAAGATGCGGACTGAACATTACTTGACATTAATATTTTGAACCAGTAAGTCTCGCCGGAATCCTCCGTTATAAGGAAAGCGTATGATAGTACGTTAAGAGCTGTAATTTTATTGCAGAAATTGGGTGGTAACGCGGATTAGTTCGTCCCTTTTCAGGATTTTTCTGAGAAGGGGCTTTTTTATTGCATAGAAAATTTCGATGAAATAAAAAGTCCTCTGAGCAGGATTCTTTCTTGATTTATAGCGAAGGGCGGTGAGGAATATCAGGAGGTAACATAATATGAAACAACTACAAAAACTAAGCAAATTTTTATCAGACTACACATCTATCGTTGTCATCGCGATCGCAGTCATTACATTTTTCCTGCCATCGTTGATGGGGTGGGTGAATTTTCAATTATTCACGGATCCAGTAGCAAATAAATTCACGAGTCAGTCTATCATTATTGGTGTCATCATGTTCAGTATGGGATTGACACTGACAACAGAAGATTTCAAAATTCTTGCACAAAGACCATTTGATATCTGTATTGGTGCGATCGCTCAGTATCTGATCATGCCATTCCTGGCATTTGCAATTACAAAATTACTGAATCTGCCAGATGGAATCGCTCTTGGACTGATTCTTGTAGGATGCTGTCCTGGAGGAGTATCATCAAACATTATGTCCTATCTTTGCGGTGGAGATGTTGCATTTTCTGTTGGAATGACAACTGTATCTACAATCCTCTCTCCAGTGATGACACCACTGATGGTATCCTTTCTGGCAAGCGGAGCCAAGATCACAATTCATGGATTACCAATGTTTGTATCTATCATAGAAACGGTTATCGTACCAGTAGCGATCGGGTTTGCATTAAACTACGCATTAGGAAAAAATGAAGCATTCAAAGAAGTTCAGAAAGTCATGCCGGGTGTGGCAGTTCTTGGACTTGCATGTGTTGTTGGTGGAGTTATCTCATCACAGGGATCAAAATTCTTCCAGTCTGGAATCGTAATCTTTGTTGCAGTACTTTTACACAATGGTTTCGGATATTTCCTTGGATATTGTGCGGGAAAACTTACTGGAATGAACACAGCAAAGAAACGAACAATTTCTATCGAAGTTGGAATGCAGAATGCTGGATTAGCAACAAACCTTGCAACAACAACAGCCCAGTTCGCATCAACACCAGAATCAGCAATTATCTGTGCAGTATCTTGTGTATGGCATTCAATCTCTGGAACATTACTTGCAGGTATGTTTGCACAGTATGATAAGATAAAGAGTGGGCATAAAGAAACTGCTACAGCAAAATAAATATTTTTATTAAATGAAAAAGAGACATCCTTTTACCTTTGGTTAATAAATACAAAAATTATCAACCAATACCGTCTAACATACACAATGTATAGTGGTTTGAATGACGTAAATTATTTGAATATTATAAAAAGAGATCATGTGTCAGCAACCGTACGGACACATGATCTCTTTTTATAATATTCCACCAATAATTTCCGTCTTCAAACTAAAACTTCCCTTCTTTAAACGCCCGCATCATCTCATTCGTCAAACTAAAATCATTCGGCTGTAGTTCAATCTCATCGCGGCTCTTCCATTCAGCAAGTTTCAATTCTGAAGCATCCATATGAATCTCTGTATCTCCATCTACCTCGCAATAAAAACCAGCCAGCAGATCATCGACAACACCCCAAGGCTGAGATTTATAATATTGAATATTCTTCACACGAATACCAGCTTCTTCCATGACCTCTCGTGCAACAGTCTCTTCCAAAGTCTCACCAATCTCTGTAAATCCAGCAATCAATGCAAATGGAGTGAATCCTTTACGGTATTTTGTAAGCAGGATCTTATCACCATTTTTAACACCAACGATCACAGCAGGCACGATTCTTGGATAGATCAAGTGACCGCACGATGGGCATTTTAAAGCACGTTCTGTGGAAGAATGAACGGTCTTGTGTCCACAGCATCCACAGAAACGGTTTGTGCGGTACCAGTTATAAAGATGTAAACCAGTGATCGCAGCAAACGTGCGGTATTTTGGACCAATCTGTAAATTGCGAAGCTCACGTACGGTATTGAATTCATAATCTTCAGGAATTTCTTCCGGAGCTTCATTTAATAAGAAGTAGTTGTCATCATCCACAGAGAAAAGATATGTAAGAGTTTCTTCTGTAACATGAGTATCATTCACAAAATCACTCAATCTAGGGAATGATAAAAATAGATGTTCCTCATTTAAAAGAGTTGGTCTTGCAAGTTTCTTACCATCACCGGTATAGATCATTTCATCCAGAGAAAATAGATTTTCCTGCCCCATTTCTTCTAAGTCTTCTTTCTTTAATAAACGATGAAGAAGACCTTCCTGTGTAAAATATAAAATAATGCTGTCAGCATCTGGTTTTTGATCTGGATGATATTGATTGTTTAGTTTATGTGGATAAATATCTTGTATCATATGTAATAAAATTCCTCGTTTCCATTGAAATTCAAATAAAAAAGCACTTTTATCATAACAGAATCAAAAGAAAATGAACAGAAGAAAAAAGATATATCATAAATGAAAAAGAAAGTTATGTATGAAATAAAAAAATGACCAATGTTCAATAAATTATTGACTTTTATCAAGGAAGTGCATATAATAACCAATGATTCAAAGAGGTATGACCTCTATATAAGTAATAAAAATGCAAGGAAGGAGCAGCTGTGATCATGTTAAAACGAGAATGGCAGAAAATTTCAAAGAACCCCTGGATGATTATCATTTTGATCGCGATCATTACGATTCCTGCAATTTATACATCTGTATTCCTTGGTTCTATGTGGGATCCATACGGAGATGCAGATCAATTACCAGTAGCGGTAGTCAATCACGATAAGAAGGTAAATTACGAGGGAAAAACATTACAAGTAGGAGATGATCTGGTAAAGAATCTGAAAGATTCAGGATCACTGGATTTTCATTTTGTAAGTGACAAGAAAGCAGAGGAAGGATTGAAGAGTGGAGAATACTATATGATCATTTCCATTCCAGAAAATTTCTCAAAGAATGCAACAACATTAATGGATAAGAATCCAAAACAGATGAAACTGACATACAAGACAAACCCAGGTACGAACTATGTAGCATCCAAGATGGATGATAGTGCCATGGCGAAGATTGAGAAGTCAGTCAGAGAAAAAGTAACAGAAACTTATGTAAAGACCGTATTTGACCAGATCAAGACAGCCGGAAGCGGTTTCCAGAAAGCAGCAGATGGATCCAAAAAGATCGAAAGCGGAGCGAAGAAGCTGAAAGCTGGAAATGATACGATCGAACAGAATTTAAAGAAATTAGCATCCAGCACATTAACATTTCAGAATGGAGCAAAATCACTTTCCGTAGGGCTAAAAACATATACAGCAGGTGTAGCCAAAGTTGACAGTGGAGCAAAATCTTTAAAATCAGGAACAAAGACATTGAAAAATGGAGTTGCAGCTCTGCAGACAGGAGCAACTCAGTTATCCAATGGCTCTAAATCCTTAAAATTAGGAATCTCCCAGTACACAAACGGAGTCAGCACAGCACAGGCTGGAAGCAAACAGCTTGCAGCGAATAATAAAGCATTAAATGCAGGTGTTGAGAAATTATCCAGTGGAAGTAAGGATTTAAAAGATGGAACTGGAACATTATCAGCAGGTCTTAAAAATCTGTTGGGTCAGACAAAAGAAACATCCAATGGACTTGGAACTCAGTTAAAAGAAAATGAAGCGAAGAAAGATGGAATTATAAGCAAACGAAGCAATTTCGATACACAATTAGAAGCATTTAATACAAAATTAAATGAATTAAATCAAATGCTTTCTGCTGGATCAACCGCATCAGAGACATCAACACAGAAAGCAGACAATGAAACAGCTAAGAAGGCAGCAAGCAGTGCAGCAAATGCAAAGTCAAGTGTATCTGATTTAAACAGCAAAGTAAGCAAGTTAAAGAATTCATCTGTACTTGATAAATTAAGCGAAGAAGATAAAAAAGCATTATTAGCTGAGATTGATGAAGTAGATAGTGCAGCATCTGATGTCGAAAATAATGTTGATGAAACATATACAAATGCACAGAAAGCGGCAGATACAAAAATAACAGCAAAAACACAGTCCGCAAGTAGTGAACAGCAACTTGCAACAGTGAAAGCATATGTTAGTTCTTTAGCAAAATCATCTAAGCAACTTGCAGAATCATCCCAGACACTTTCTGGATACGAAAAAGCGATGATGAATGGTCTGTATGAAGGCTTAAATGAAGTAAAAACAACATTAGACCGTCAGGGAACAACTCAGGATACAATGGGTATGATCCAGGCGTTGACTCAGTTATCAGAAGGTGCTACAAAAGTACAGACAGGAATGACAACCTTAGAATCTGGAATCAACGACAGCACAAGCGGATTAAAGATTGGAATTGCCAACTACACAGCAGGAGTTGAAAGTCTGAACACAGGACTTACAACATTAACAAACAATTCCAAAGCATTAAATAGCGGAGCAACTCAGCTGAATAGTGGAATTGGTCAGGTAAGCTCAAAACTTCCAACATTTAAGTCAGGAACAGCAAAACTTTACAAAGGAACAAAAACACTGAAATCAGGAACAGCAGCCTTAGTTGCTAACAACAATACATTAAACAGTGGAGCCGGACAGTTAGCATCTGGAGCTGGACAGATCGCAAGTGGATCAAGTCAGTTAGCAGCAGGATCTACAACTCTTGGAAATGGAATCGGAACACTTCAGAGTGGAAGCAAGACATTAAAAGATTCATTACAAAAAGGAGCAGATCAGGTTAGCAGCATCAAAGCAACCAAGAAGACAAACAAAATGTTTGCAGCACCAGTAAAAGCTAAGAATGTAGAATATTCACACGTTGATAACAACGGTCACGCAATGGCACCATATATGATGTCCGTTGGATTATTCGTAGCATGTATGGCATTTACATTAATGTATCCTTTAATGGAGAAAAACGAAGAAGTCAAGAGTGGACTTCAGTGGTGGTTAAGCAAAGTCACAGTCATGGCAGCAGTATCCATTGCGCAGGCAGTGATCATGGTTGCAGTTTTAATGGGAATCAATGGACTCGAACCACACTACGTAGGAAAAACATTTGGAATGGCCGTCTTAGCATCCATGGCATTTATGTCATTGATCTGCTTTGGCGAGATGTTATTAAACCGTGTCGGAAGTTACGTCATGTTAGTATTCATGGTCGTACAGTTAGGTGCAGCCGGAGGAACATATCCATTGGATATGGCACCACACTTCTACACAGTATTACACAAATATATGCCATTCAGCTATACAGTACACGCATTCCGTCACACACTATCTATGGATGGACAGATCGGACAGGATATTGCAGTATTTGTTGGAATCTTAGTTGTGTCAACATTAGCAACGATCATCTTCTACCGCTTCAGAATGAAGAAACAGGTTGGAGGAACATTGGAACCTAATGGAGTGCCACAGCATTAAAGATATAAATAATTAAATAAAAACTCTAATGAACAAAAGACTAGGACAGTCAGTTTTGGATTGTATAAATATACATCTTCCAAAACTGATTGTCCTAGTCTTTTTATTGTTGTTGTATGCATGAAAAATGTGTATAAAATGTGAACAAATACATTGAATAAAGATTAATGCAGGAGTATAATTAAAAAAGTATAGTAATTGTAAATAGGGATAATAAGTTAATAGGGAGCTTTCACTTATGAAGAAGACTAAGATTCCACGGAAAAAAGTACGTGGAAAGAAAGCAACTGTAACGATTAAAATTAAATAATCCCAAAAATGCGCTAAAAGAGTGATCAAATCGATCACTCTTTTATGCATTCTACACGAAAAAGTGTTATAATAAACAAAGCAATATGCAGATTCAAACATGAAGAAAAGGAGGACGAATTTCATGCAAAAAGGATGGAAAGTATTCAACCACTTAAATGGAAAGAGCAGAAAGAAACTGTTAGCATGTCTGCTCAGTATATCCATGATACCGGTCAACGGATTTACGGTAATGGCGGCAACAGCAGATCAGGGGAATCAGGCAGCGGTGACACAGGAAGGTACAACCACACCAACAGTTACAAGTGGGATTTCATTTGCAGCAGAATCCCAGAATGTAACAGTAGGAAATTTCAAGTATTATGAATTCCAGGGAACGCAGGCAAAAGATTTCGATAAAGTCAACTTCAATATTTCTGATGAAAAAGCATTAAAGATTGAACAAAAGACTTTCAAACAAGCAGATGGAACAGAAGTTGTGAAGTATATGCCGATCGCATTAAAAGACAACGGAAAAGTTACTGTAACAGCAACGTTTGAGAAGAATAAAAAGCCATTAGATGGAGTAAGTGCTCAGCTTGAATTTAATTTAAGCAAAGATGATAATGTTATTCCATTTACCTCACAAACAATGTATCAGGTATTTAGTGGAAAGGAAGAAGGTGAACTTACTAAAGCAGACTTAGCAGCGAAGACAGAGATCAATCTTTCTGACAAAGGTCTGACAGATACAGAAGTAGCATATCTTCAGTATGCAACTGGTTGTGAAAAATTAGATTTAAGCAAGAATACAAATGTAAGTAAGATTGATGCATTAAAATCTATGACGAATCTAAAGGAAATCAATCTGGAAGGTACAAAGGTTTCCATAGCAGACAGAATTGCGTTGATCAAGAAAGATTCAATCACAGTAGAAAAAGGAGCCAAAACAAATGATCCTATCCGTCCAAAAGGAATCTTAAAAGGATGCAAATATGTTAAGTATTCTGAGGAAGTAGCAGCAGGAACAACAGCAAAATTAAAATCAATCCAGGTTCAGTCAGATGGATCCATAAGTCTGGAAGCAGTGGATACAGCAGAAGTAGGAACGACGAATTTAAAAGTTGAAAGTACAACAACACCAACAGTATCTGCAACAATTCCAGTAAATGTGACAGCCAAAAGTGCAACAACACCAGAGTTTGATAAAAATGATCCAAATGTAAGTGTAGGAGCATTTAAGAAACAGATCAAGTTAAATAATTTGGAAAAAGATGATGTAGTAATGATCACATCAAAAGATGCAAAGATCTTAAATATTCGCACAGAAACAGCGCAGGATGGAACAAAGACATACTATCTGGAACCAAAAGCAGCAGGAAAAGCAACGGTAGAAGCGGTAGTAGCAAGAGCAGGAAAGACATATACAGCAACGATTGAGATTCAGGTAGCAGCCGTAGGAAAAGATATCATTCCACTGACAAGTTACAAAGTATACGATGCATTAGAGGCAGATGCAAATAACGATGGAATGATCTCAACAGAAGAGATCAAAAATGTAAAATCTATTAATTTAGAAAATAAAGATCTGACGAATGCAGATTTAGCAGGTTTATCCGAAGCAGTTAATTGCACAAAGATCGACCTCGAAAACAACAAAAACATCACAGACATCAGTTTCATAAAGAATTTAAAACAGTTAAAGACACTCTATCTAAGAGGAACATCTGTGACAGATTTTACAGCATTAAATGATCTGAAAGCACAGTTAGAATCATTATATTTGTCAACAACAGCAAGCACAGCGACAAGAATGTCATTCTTAAGCGACAGCCTGTATCTAAAAGAAGGACAGGAATTAACAATACAGCAGTTTACAAAAGGTGTATTCGTAGATAGCAAAGAAGCATGCACGATCACATCATCTAATCTGGCAGCAGTATCCATTACAGGAGATAAGATCAAAGCCGGAATAAAAGGTCAGATGGCAACACTGACATTAAAAGCTGGAACAACAACAAAAACGATCAAAGTTTACACAACAGATGAAACAGGTAAGATTCCTACACAGGCGGTTGTATTAAACAAAACATTTGTAACATTAAATCCAGGCAAGACAGAACAGTTGAAGATCACATATTTACCAGATTATGCAACAGCTTCAATCGGAACAGTAAAATGGACATCTTCTAACGAAGCAGTTGTAACAGTTGATGCAGCAGGTAAATTAACAGCTAAGGCTGCAGGAAAAGCAATTATTACGGCAATAACATCTGACGGAAATGTAATGTACTGCATCGTAACAGTAGAAAATATCAAAGTCAGCAAGATCACGATCACAACAACAACATCTAACAAGATCGCAACTGGTAAGAAAGTAACATTAAAGGCGGCCGTAACACCATCCAACGCATACAATAAAGGTGTTACATGGAAATCAAGCAATACCAAAGTTGCAACAGTCAGCAGCAGCGGTGTCGTTACAACGAAGAAGAAAATGGGTGGAAAAACAGTAACGATCACAGCGACAGCCAAAGACGGAAGTGGTAAGAAAGCATCATATAAGATCTATGTCAAGAAAGGTATCGTAAAGAAAGTCTACATTTCTGGAGTTAAATCAGTAAAAGCTGGTAAGAAGTTATATCTGAAAGGAAAAACAAGCGCATCTTCAGGGGCAAATAGAACTTTAAAATGGTCAAGCAGCAATACAAAATATGCGAAAGTTTCTTCCAAAGGAACTGTAACAACATACAAAGCTGGAAAGAAAAAATCCGTGAAGATCACAGCAAGAGCAGTGGATGGAAGCGGAAAGAGCAAGACGGTTACAATTAAAATTAAATAGTAAAGTAATCTCTGATATTTATTGAAAGAAAAAGCAGTTAGAAATCAAAATTTAAGATTTCTAGCTGCTTTTCTTCTAAATTGCAAAAGTAGTAACAAAAACTTGCAATACCCCTCTTATATTAAATCAAATGATAATGTTTAAATGCATGATAAATCCCATCATCATTTACGGAATCTGTAACATATTCCGCAATTTCTTTTAACTCATCACAGGCATTTCCCATAGCAATTCCATGGCCAGCAGCTTTAAACATGGAGATATCGTTATTACTATCTCCAAATGCGTAGCAGTCATCTGTAGAGATATTGAGATGATCAGCGACATATGTAAGACCAGTTCCTTTATCATGATCTTTTAATAAAATCTCATACTGGGTATCATCAATTCGAATATAATCCATGGCATCAGAAATACTGTCAAGAGCATCTACAAAACCAGAAGTATTGCTCCCAGGACCTGTAAATACAATGGATTTATCAGGATTTTCAACATGATCCCATGTAAATTCATGCGCCATATAAGGAGCAAGGTCAAAAGCAGTGATCATAAATCCATAATGTGGATGAAAGTCAACATTATGATCGCGGAAATAAGAACATTTTTCCCCTTCAAAAGTTCCATAGATATTGTTTTCTTCGCAAATCCGTTTGATCTGTTCGACCACTGTTTCAGGAACTGTTTTGTGATAGATCGTTTCGCCATCAAGAAGGATGTGAACTCCGTTAGAACAAAGATAACCGTCGCAGCCAATATCGAGAATCTCTTTTTCAAAATAAACAAGAGGTCGTCCAGTGTTGATCAGGACTTTATGACCATTTTCTTGTGCTTCATGGATCGCTTTGATCGTAGATTCTGGAACCAGACGCTGTTCTTTACTGTATAAAGTCGCATCGACATCCAGAAAGATTAGTTTGTTGTTTTCACTCATATTATCATTCCCCATCTAAATATTTATAAAAATTAAGAGCCGGATACAAATGAAGATTGATGGTCCGGCTCTGTGCTGTAAGGATATAGTTGACTATTCTTCCACAGTTACAGTCTTCATAATTTGTGGTTCTAATGGTTTATCGGAATAATCTGTTGCAACTTCAGCGATCTTATTTACAATATCCATTCCTTCGATGATCTTACCAAATGCTGCGTACTGTCCATCTAAATGTGGAGCAGCTTTGTGCATGATAAAGAACTGTGATCCGGCAGAATCAGGCATCATAGAACGAGCCATGGATAAAACACCAGGAGTGTGTTTTAAGTTGTTGATCACACCGTTCTGGCTGAACTCTCCTTTGATCGTATGTCCAGGACCACCTGTTCCTGTACCTAATGGGCATCCACCCTGGATCATAAATCCGTTGATGATACGATGGAAAGTTAAACCATCATAGAAACCGTCTTTTACAAGATTTACAAAGTTCTCAACAGTGATCGGAGCGATCTCCGGATATAATTCTGCTTTCATTACATCACCATTTTCCATAGTGATCGTTACAATTGGATTTGCCATAATATGAAATTCCTTTCTATATTTTATAATCTTTTGCCGTTTACGGCTATGCTTTGATTATAATGGAAATACTAAAAAAAGTACAGCAGTTTGACCAGAAGAGTTACAATCCAAAATATGCATATTTTTACACAAAAATTACAAAAAAGTTAAGAATATGAACAAAATTTAATGAAAAAGCTTTTATTTCTACAAAATGCGAGTATAATAGCATAGGAACACAGTATGATTTTAAAATCATACGATAATAAAAATTTGGGAGGACATCATGGATTTATATTTAGATTTTGATCATAATTCCAGAAGGCGCAGAAGGGGGCGCAGACGTGGAAGAAGAAATCGTTCCAGAGCTCCATTTGTCATTGGAGTCATCATTTTACTAGTGATCATTGTGGCAGGAGGTATATTTGCTGGAAGAAAATATATGGCTTACAGGCAGCAGAAAGCAGAAGAGGCCAGAAAACTTGCAGAGGCAAGAAGAGTCGTCACAGTCATGATCCCGGAAGGATATTCCATTGATATGATAGCAAAACGACTAGAGAAACAGGGAGTCTTTAAAGCAGATGAATTTATAAAGGCTGCGAAGAATACAAATCAGTATAAAAACGATTTTATTAAAGACATTGACCCAAAGAAGGGAACAAAGTACAAATTAGAAGGTTATCTGTATCCGGATACTTATAAGATTTACAAAAGTTCCAAACCAGAAGATCTGATCCAGAAGATGCTTGATAATTTCGATAAGAAATATTCAGCACTTGCGAAGTCTTATAAAGGAAAGCGTTCTATGGCAGAGATCATGACGATCGCATCAATGATCGAACGTGAAGCAAGCAATATGTCAGAACGTCCGATGATCGCAGGAGTCATTGAGAATCGCCTTGCAGCGAAAATGAGACTTCAGATCGATCCGACCGTTTTGTATACCACAACAAATGGATTATATAATGCGAAGAAAGTTTATTATAAAGATCTGAAAGTGAAAACGGTGTATAATACTTACGTTATGAAAGGGTTGCCAGCAGGACCGATCTGTAATCCGTCAGACACGGCGATCAAGGCTGCGATGCATCCAAAGAAACATGATTACCTATATTATAGAACTGACGGAAGCAAAAAAGGAACCCATGTTTTCACAAAAACATTCGATGAACATAAGAATGCGAAAAGCACAAGCACAAAAGATAAAAATAGTACAAATAGCACAAATACAACGAATTCAAAATCTTGAGTATTTTACTAAGGATTCAAAAAGATTGTTATTTTTTTGGCGTACAAAAAAAAATACCTAAAAATACATAAAAATCTCTTTAAAAACTTGTGCAAATAATGTAGAATAAAGCTGTATACAAAAGTTATATGTATACAGCTTTGTTTATGTTTTAAGCAACTTGTGAAAGTTGTAGTGATATTTTCTACGCCCATATGCTAGGTGGACGTAGAGATTAACAATGTGTGAATGTATTCACACGAGATTTTTTAGGAGGAAGAGAACATGGCAAGAAAAATGAAAACCATGGATGGTAACACAGCCGCTGCACACGTATCATATGCTTTTACAGAAGCTGCAGCAATTTATCCTATTACACCATCCTCACCAATGGCAGAGTCAACTGACCAGTGGGCAACACAGGGAAAGAAAAATATTTTCGGACATCCTGTAAAATTAGTTGAAATGCAGTCTGAAGGAGGAGCAGCAGGAACTGTACATGGTTCTTTAGCAGCTGGTGCATTAACAACTACTTATACAGCATCTCAGGGTCTGTTATTAATGATCCCTAACATGTATAAGATCGCTGGTGAACAGATGCCTTGCGTATTTGATGTATCTGCTCGTGCACTTGCATCTCACGCACTGAACATCTTTGGTGACCACTCTGACGTTTATGCATGTCGTCAGACAGGTTTCGCAATGCTTTGCAGCTCTAGTGTTCAGGAAGTTATGGACTTAGGAGCAGTAGCTCATTTAGCAACAATTAAAGGACGTGTTCCTGTATTACATTTCTTCGATGGATTTAGAACATCTCATGAAATTCAGAAAATCGAAATGTGGGATTATGATGATCTTGCAGATATGGTTGATTATGAAGCAATCGACAAATTCAGAGCTGAGTGCTTAAACCCAGAACATCCAGTTCTTCGTGGATCAGCTCAGAACCCAGACATCTTCTTCCAGGCAAGAGAAGCAGCTAACTCAACATATAATGCTTTCCCTGCAATCGTTGAAGATTACATGAATCAGGTTAACGCTAAGATCGGAACAGATTATAAATTATTCAACTACTATGGAGCTGAAGACGCTGAGAGCGTAATCATCGCTATGGGATCTGTTTGTGAAACAATCGACGAAACAATCGATTACTTAATGAAACAGGGTAAAAAAGTCGGTGTTGTTAAAGTTCGTCTTTACAGACCATTCGTTGCTGAGAAATTAGTAGAAGCAATCCCTGATACAGCAAAAGTTATCAACGTATTAGACAGATCTAAAGAGCCTGGAGCAAGAGAACCATTATACCTTGATGTTGTTAACGCATTAAGAGGAACAAAATTCGAAAGCTGCACAATCAATGGTGGACGTTATGGATTAGGTTCTAAAGATACTACACCAGCTGATATCATCGCTACATTCGAAAACGTTGATAAAAACGAATTTACATTATCTATCGTGGATGATGTTACTAACTTATCTCTTGAAAGAGGAGAAACTCCAGTTACAGCTCCAGACAGCATCGTAGCTTGTAAATTCTGGGGACTTGGAGCCGACGGTACTGTTGGTGCTAACAAGAACTCTATCAAGATCATTGGTGACCATACAGACAAATATGCTCAGGCATACTTTGATTATGATTCTAAGAAATCCGGTGGTGTTACAATGTCCCACTTACGTTTCGGAGATGACCCAATCAAATCAACATACCTGATCAACAAAGCTGACTTTGTTGCTTGCCATTGTGCACCATATTTAACAAAATATAACATGGTTCAGGACTTAAAAGACGGTGGAACATTCCTGTTAAACTGCAGCTGGACTCCAGAAGAAGTTGGAGAACATCTTCCAGGACAGGTAAAAGCTTACTTAGCTAAACACAACATTAAGTTCTATATCATTGATGGTATCAAGATCGGTAAAGAAATCGGACTTGGTGGACGTATCAATACTGTATTACAGTCTGCATTCTTCAAATTATCAGGAATCATCCCTGAAGAAGATGCTATCAAATATATGAAAGACGCTGCAACAGCTTCTTACAGCAAGAAGGGTGAAGCTATCGTTAAGATGAACCACGATGCTATCGATGCTGGTGCAAAAGCTATCGTTGAAGTACCAGTTCCAGCTGAATGGGCTGACGCTGAAACAGAAAGCTTATTCGTTGAAGCTAAGGGAGATAACAAACCTCTTGTTGATTACATCAACAACGTACAGAACTACGTTAACGGACAGGAAGGTAACGCTCTTAAAGTTAGCGATTTAGTACCTTACGTAGATGGACATATGCCTTTAGGTGCATCTGCATTTGAAAAACGTGGAGTAGCAGTAGACGTTCCTTCTTGGAATCCAGATAACTGTATCCAGTGTAACTTCTGTGCTTATGTATGTCCTCATGCAACAATCCGTCCAGTAGCTATGACAGAAGAAGAAGCTAAAGCAGCTCCAGCAGCTACTAAGACAGCTGATATGACTGGAATGCCAGGATACAAATTCGCTATGACAGTTACAGTTCTTGACTGTTTAGGATGCGGATCTTGTGTAAACATCTGTCCAGGTAAGAAGGGTGAAAAAGCTCTTACAATGCAGGGATTAGATTCTCAGAGAGATCAGCAGGAAGTTTATGACTATGGTCAGAAATTACCAGCTAAAGAAGAAGTACTTGCTAAATTCAAAGCTGATTCCGTTAAAGGAAGCCAGTTCAGACAGCCAATGCTTGAGTTCTCAGGAGCATGTGCTGGTTGTGGTGAAACACCTTACGCTAAACTGATCACTCAGTTATTCGGTGAAAGAATGTACATCGCAAACGCAACAGGATGTTCTTCTATCTGGGGTGGATCTGCACCTGCTACACCATACACAACAAACGCTAAAGGACAGGGACCAGCTTGGGCTAACTCACTGTTCGAAGATAACGCAGAGTTTGGTTTAGGTATGTTCACAGGACAGAATACATTAAGAGAACAGACAAAAGAAAAAGTTGTTGCATTAGCTGAATCTACAGATAACGCAGATGTTAAAGCAGCAGCAGCTGAATACTTAGACACATATGCAGACGGAAGCAAGAACGGAGCAGCTACAGATAAATTAGTAGCAGCATTAGAAGCTTGTGGATGTGACGCTGCCAAAGAAATCCTTGCTAAGAAAGAATTCTTATCTAAGAAATCTCAGTGGATCTTCGGTGGTGACGGATGGGCATACGACATCGGATTCGGTGGTGTTGACCATGTATTAGCATCTGGAGAAGACGTAAACGTATTCGTATTCGATACAGAAGTTTACTCTAACACAGGTGGACAGGCATCTAAATCTACTAACTTAGGTGCAATCGCTCAGTTCCAGGCAGCTGGTAAAGGAACTAAGAAGAAAGACCTTGCAGCAATCGCAATGAGCTACGGATATGTATATGTAGCACAGATCGCTATGGGTGCTGATTACAACCAGACAGTTAAAGCAATCGCTGAAGCTGAAGCTTATCCAGGACCATCATTAGTAATCGGATACGCTCCATGTATCAACCATGGTATCAAGGGTGGAATGAAGATTGCTCAGACAGAAGAAAAGAAAGCTGTTACTTCTGGATACTGGAATCTGTTCAGATTCAACCCAGCATTAGCTGCTGAAGGAAAGAATCCATTCCACTTAGATTCTAAAGCTCCTACAACAGAATACGAAGACTTCATCATGGGAGAAGTTCGTTACAACGCTTTATCTCGTCAGAACCCTGAAAGAGCTAAAGAACTGTTCGCAGAAGCTAAAGCAAACGCAGAAGCTAAATACAACAGATTAAAAGAAATGTCTGATAAATAGGCATTACCTATTGTTTAGATGATCTTAATCTAATAAATCAAAATCCCCTTTGTGAGCAATCACAGAGGGGATTTTTTATGCATAAAAATAAGGGGTTGTCGCTTTAACGATTAATAAATCGTGAAGCTCTAAGGATTATGTGACGATGT
>OBJE01001143.1_pt1 | contig 15823 bp, 18 predicted proteins | sample 1519681 | NCBI WGS metagenome assembly OBJE01 (sample SAMEA3888898, study PRJEB22519) | human gut metagenome | biome: human gut; feature: human-associated habitat; material: faeces | place: Denmark | collected 2011 | reverse complement strand
TGTCACAAGGCCCGGGTTGGCGAGCCGTACCCGGACGGTAGTCAGGGGTACGCCGGTGGAGACCGCCGCGGAGGAACTGGACACCGCGGCAACCGTTCCGGTGAGGGTCCCGGCAAAGCCGTCGATAAAGACCGTGGCGGTCTGGCCGATGTAGAAGTCGCCGCTGTCCGCGTAGGTGAAGTAGAAGTCGATGTAGATGTTCTCATCCGCCACGATCTTCAGAAGCTGTGTGCCTGCGCTGACGCTGTCCCCCTCGTTCACATACACCTCGCTGACGGTGCCGCTCAGGTCCGCCTGGGGATACTTGGCCTTCACCGCCTGCTCATAGGAGGTCTGGGCCTGGGAGTAGCTGTTCTGCGCCTGGGTCTGGCTGCTGGCCGCGTTGGAGGAATCAATAGTATAGAGCAGCTGGCCCTCCTCCACCTGGTCGCCCTTTTCAAAGGTATCGCTGAGGATCTCGCCGGAGACCAGCGTATTGACGGTGTAGGAGTCCGCTGGCTCCAGCGTGCCGCTGGAGGAGAGGGAATTGGTGATAGAGCGGCGCTCCACCGCCGCCTCCTGATACGTCGTCGCAGCGGAAGCCGTCTGTCCGCGGCCCCTCCAGATCACCACGCCGCCTGCAATGGCCACCACCAGAAGCAGCGCCAGCGCCTTTCGTTTCCGCCCCTTCCACAGCTTTTTCCAGCTGCTGCGGAGACGGCCCCCTTTGGGAGAGGAATCTGCTACGACGGGCTCCCGCTCCCCCACGGAGATTCCTTCCGTCTCCCGCTCCAGTCCTTTTTCGCTCATACCGTGCCAATCCTTTCCGTACCTCCCCCTCCGGGAAGGGTTCTGGTCCAAAGGTATCATGGAAAGCTAAAATCAACCTGAAAAAACACTTTAAAAAATTTTGTTTTTATCATTTTTTTAGTATATTCAGCTCGTTTTAAACCTTAAAAATACCTGAAATCATTTTGTTCAGTCTGGTGATTCCAAATAGATCCCGCCATCGGAACCGCCGTTTTTCTGCGCAAAAACAACAGGAGGACAGCGGATAAAACCGCTGTCCCCCTGTTGTCTGCAAACTGGTCAATCTGCCTTTTCCGTACAGTAGATGCTCTTCAGGTCGAACATGTGATTCATGGGGCCGGAACCGCGTCCCAAGTCCAGCATGGCCCCCAGAGCGCCGGAGATGTAAGCCTTGGCCCACTCCACCGCCGTGTCCAGGTCAAAGCCCTTCGCCAGATTGGAGGCGATGGCGCTGGACAGGGTGCAGCCGGTGCCGTGGGTGTTGGGGTTGTTGATCCGCTTTCCGTGGAACCACTTGCCGCTGCCGCAGCGCCACAGCAGGTCATCGGCGTCGTTGATCTGGTGGCCGCCCTTGCACAGCACGGCGCAGCCGTACTGCTCGCTGATGGCCCGGGCCGCCGCCTCCATGTCTGCGGCGCTGCGGATCGTCATGCCGGAGAGGATCTCCGCCTCAGGGATGTTGGGGGTCAGTACCGTGGCCAGGGGCAGCAGGAGCTCCTTCAGGGCGGAGACCGCGTCCTCCGTGATGAGCCGGTCCCCGGAGGTGGCCACCATCACCGGGTCCACCACCAGATTTTTGGCCCCATACTCCTTCAGCTTGGCCGCGATCACCCGGATCAGCGGAATGCTGGAGACCATGCCGGTCTTCACCGCGTCGGGGAAGATATCTGTGAACACACAGTCCAGCTCCTCCGCCAGAAAGTCCGGCGTACACTCCACGATGCTCTTGACGCCGGTAGTGTTCTGGGCCACCAGAGCCGTCACCGCACAGGTGGCGAACACGCCATTGGCGGTCATGGTCTTGATATCTGCCTGGATACCGGCGCCTCCGCTGGGATCGGTCCCAGCGATCGTCAATGCTGTCTTCATATCGATGCTTCCTTTCCTGATGCTTCTTTGCATTGAAGTTTTATCAAGCGGCGGAAGGTGGTGCCCCCGATCCGCCGCTGGAAGCGGCCCGCTGGCCGCGGTTCCCCGTCTCTTACGGGACCCAGTCGCCCAGGTCCCGCACGTACCAATCCGCCAGGGCTTTCAGCGCGGCCTGATCCTCTTCGGCAGAGGCGTCCCAGACGCCGCAGACCCGGAAGCCTGCCTCGTGGGCGGTCCTGGCAGCGTGAAGGGCATCCTCAAACACCACCGTCTCCGCCGGAGCGGTCCCCAGACGGCGGGCGGCCTCCAGATAGATGTCCGGCCGGGTCTTGCCGCCGTACTGGACACAGCTGACGGCGAAGCGGAAGTGCGGCCACAGTCCCAGCCGTTCCATGGCGGAGCGGGCCTGGAACGCCTCGCTGGCGGTGGCGATGCAGCAGGAGATGCCGGAATCCGCCAGCCGGGCCAGCAGCCGGTCCGCCCCGGGCTTCATGGGCACCCGGGACCGGTACTCCTCCGTCACCAGATCGTTGAGGGTGTCCATCAGCTCCTCCGGCGTGGTGGAGAGGGAGAAGCGGCTTCGCAGGTACTCCGCCGCCTCCCGGCGGCCCATCTCCTTCAGGTCCCGGGCCAGATCCTCCGGCGGGTCACCGCCGTACCGGCGCACCAGATCCACCGGGGCCTTCTGCCAGATGTACATGGAGTCCGTCAGGGTCCCGTCCAGGTCAAAGATGGCGCCCCGGATGTTCATCGGGCGATCTCCTCCGAGAGCCGCAGCAGCTCCTCCGCCGCCGCCTTCACGTCGGCTTGCGCGAACAGGGCGGAGACCACCGCCACGCCGTCCAGACCGCAGTTCTTCAACTCCAGAATATTGTCATGGCTGATGCCGCCGATGGCCACCACCGGGATGTCCACCGCCGCTGTGATGGCCCGGATGGTCTCCCGGGAGATGGGCTTGGCGTCCGTCTTGGTGCCGGTAACGAAAGCCGCGCCCACGCCCAGGTAGTCCGCCCCCGCCGCCTGGGCGGCCAGGGCCTCTTCCACGGAGTGGGCGGAAACGCCGATCAGCTTGTCCGGCCCCAGCAGCTCCCTAGCCCGGCCCGCCTCCAGATCCTCCTGGCCCACATGAACGCCGTCCGCCCCGGTCTGGGCGGCGATCTCCACATTGTCGTTGATGATGCTGACAGCGCCCTTTTCCCGGCACAGGGCCACGAACCGCTCCGCCTCCGCCAGGAAATCCGCCTGTCCCAGGTGCTTTTCCCGCAGCTGGACGATGCCCGCCCCGCCGTCGACGGCTGCCGCCACCTGACGGAGCAGGCCCTCCGCGTCATGAGTCCAGGCCCGGTCCGTCACGGCATACAGCCGCAGCCGCTTGGGGTCGATCTTCATATCACTCCATCCTCTCTGTCAAAAAAACCGCTGACATACCAAGAACGGTCGTCCGCGGCTGTGCGCCTCATGATTTCCCTACGTTGGCATGATCCACATCAGGTAAAGGGTCAAGACCTGGCTGGCCTCCTCTCAGCCCGCGCCAGCGGGCTCCCCATTTTCTCGCCTCTCATCATACGCCTTTTTCCCGGGAAATGCAAGCAAAACCGCCTGCTGGGCAAATCTTTACACAAGATACTGCTTGACAAATTCCCGCGGGCGGTGTCATAATAAATGCGACAAAAACAGGGGAGCCCTCACGGGCTGAGAGGAAGCGGACCGCTTCGACCCTTTACCTGATGTGGGTAATGCCACCGTAGGAAGTTATGTATGAGCATCCGGCACGGCGGGCACCCTCTCAGGCGCCCGCTGTTTTTTACTTTGAGACGGAAGGGATGTGCATCGGCGAAAACAACATCCGGCGCCCCGGGGACCACCGGGAGCGGGCTGAGGGGGAGCGCCCTGGGCCCGGGCCGGCAAAACAGCGATGGGAAGCCGTGTTCCGGCGTGAGAGGAGGCCAGAAAGCCTCGACCGATTTTCCACAGCAGGCGGATGCCCGCCTGCCGACCTTGCATGGCAAGGGGAAAACGCTGTTTCGCACGCTGTTTTCTCCCTGCAAATTCTGATGGATCAAAGGAGCGATCTCTATGAAAACCAATTCCAAGAAGCTGGCCCTGGCAGGCGTGCTGTGCGCCGTGGCCGTGGTGGGCAGTATGCTTCAGTTTCCCGTATTCGGCAGCCAGTGCGCGCCAGTGCAGCACATGGTGAATGTCATCTGCGCCGTGTTCCTGGGCCCGGGCTACGGCGTGGCCGTGGCCTTCCTGGCCAGCCTGCTGCGCAACATCTTCGGCTTAGGCAGCCTCCTGGCCTTCCCAGGCAGCATGTGCGGCGCCCTGCTGTGCGGCCTGGTCTACTGGAAGACCAGGAATCTGCCCGCGACCCTGGCGGGCGAGGTGTTCGGCACCGGCATCATCGGCGGCCTGCTGTCCTATCCTGTGGCGGTGGCCTTTATGGGCGTAGTGGCCGGCTCCATCGCCTTTTACGCCTATGTGGTGCCCTTCCTGGTCTCCACCGTGGGCGGCTCCATTCTGGCCGGCATCCTGGTATTCACCCTCCAGAAGAGCGGCGCCCTCAAATCCATGCGGGCCGCATTGGAGCATTGATCCCAACTGAGAAAGGGTCCTTCCATGCTTGATTTCACCCGTCTGGACAAAGTCCGCCGCCAGCGGCCCCTGATCCACTGCGTCAGCAATATCGTCACCGCCAACGACTGCGCCAATCTGGCCCTGGCCGTTGGCGCCAGCCCCATGATGGCCCAGGCACCGGAAGAGATGGAAGCCATCTCCGCCGTCAGCGACGCCACGGTGCTGAACACCGGCACCCCGGATGCGGAGAAATTCCGGGCCTGCCGGATCTGCGCCGTCTCCGCCCGTCATCCGGTGGTGCTGGACCCGGTAGGGGTGGGCGCAAGTCCCTGGCGGCTGGGACAGGTCCGGGCGCTGCTGGACCTGTTCACCCCGTCCATCCTGCGAGTGAATCTGGGGGAGGCCCGGGCCCTGCTGGGGTCGGATGGGCAGGAACAAGGGGTGGACAGCCCGCTGCCCGCCAGCCGGGAAGCCCGGAGGGACACCGCCATGGACCTGGCCCGGCGCCGCGGAACGGCGGTGCTGCTCTCTGGTCCGGAGGATCTCATCACCGATGGGGCGCGGGTCTGGTGCGTCACCGGCGGCAGCGGCCGGATGTCTCTCGTCACCGGCACGGGCTGTATGCTGTCGGTGCTGTGCGGTGTGTTCGCCACCGTGGAGCCGGACGCCGCCGCGGCGGCTGCCCTGGCCTCCGCCTTCTGGAAGATCTGCGCCCGCCGGGCGGAGCACCTGGCCGCAGACCGGGGCAGCAGCAGTTTCCGCACGGCGCTGCTGGACGCCGCCAATACGCTGACGGCATCTGACGCCGCCCGCGAGGCGGAGATCCTGACTCTCTGACAAAGAAGCCCGCCCGGTCCTGACGGACCGGACGGGCCTTCTGTTTTGCGGGGCAGGCGATCACTCCAGCTCCCGGGTCTCAAACATCTCCTCAAAGGAACGGATATAGTAGTCCGCCAGCCCGCGGATCTCCTCCTGGTGTGCCTCCTCGGACGCGTCGTACACCGCCGCCACCCGGAACCCGGCGGCCTTGGCGGTCTGGATGGCGTGGAAGGCGTCCTCAAACACCACCGTGTCCTTCTTGTTGGACTGAAGGCGGCGCATGGCCCGCTCGTAGATCTCGGCGCTCTCCTTTTTGCCGACCCCCACCTCCGCCACAGTGATAAGTCCCCGGAAGTAGTGGTCGATCCCTGCATGGCGGAGGGCTGCTTCCGCCAGAGGGCGGTCCGTGGCAGTGGCCACATACATCCACACGCCCTCCATCTTCAGAAGGGACAGAAACTTGTCCACGCCGGGCTTTGCCTGGACCTCATGCTGATAGAAATCCGCGACCCGGTCCACTACCCGGCCGATCAGCTCCTCCTCCGTCTGGGGGAGGTGGTAGTGCTCCTTGCAGTAGGCGATCCCGTGCCGGAGGGAGAGGGTCTTCAGCATCTCGTCGGTCTCCGGCTCGGGCTCGATGCCAAGGCCCCGCAGGACGCTGGTGCCCAGGTCCCGCCAGATAGGCATGGAGTCCAGCAGGGTGCCGTCCATATCAAAAATCGCGCTTTGCAGTCTCATGGGAACTCCTTTCGTCTGTTGCCGATGGTCCCTATTGTACCACCGGAGCAGGCAAAAGCGCAATGAAAACCCCGTGAAAAGGAGGAAAAATTCATGCGTCTCTTTCTGGCCATCCAGCTGTCCCCCGCGGTGCGGGAAGCACTGCTGACCGCTCAGGACGCCCTGCGCCGCCAGGGCAGGGGCTCTTTCCCGCCGCCGGAGAACCTGCACCTGACCCTGGCCTTCCTGGGGGAGGCAGAGGACCCGACCAGGGCCCGGGCCGCCCTGTCGGAGGTATCCTGCCGACCTTTCTCCCTGGCGGTGGGCGGCCCGCCGGGGCATTTCGGCGACCTGTGGTGGGCCGGTGTTCGAGCAGATCCGGCCCTGGAGGAGCTGGCCGTGTCCCTGCAGGCGGACCTTCGCTCCCGGGGCTTCTGCCAGGAGGACCGCCCCTGGCTGCCCCACATCACCCTGGTCCGCCGCTGGCGGGGCGAGGTCCCGCAGGTGACCGTCCCCCACGCGAGCATGGTGGTCCGGCAGATCTCCCTCCTGCGGTCAGACCAGATTGACGGCAAACGGGTCTATACAGAACTCTCCCACAAATCCCTGCGTTAAAAAACAGCCGGCACCGCTTGGTGCCGGCTGTTTTTACAAAGGAAAGGGGATCTAGGGGAAAACCGTTGGTTTTCCCCAGTTCGTTCGCCGTTGGCGAACGAAAAAATTTCAATCATTTTCGGCAGGACATGCGCCTGCCGAAAATCCCTTGACCCGTGCGCCCTGGGCGCACACACCAGTCCGCAGACTGGTGGTGGGGGAGGTCGAGGGGAAACAGCCGAAATGCCGCCAGCGGCGGAAAAAGTGAGGCTGTTTCGAGGCAGCGGCGCGATTGGCGGCCCGAACAGGGCCGGGAATTGCAATGCCGCAACGGTGTCAGCCTGCTCCCCCTCGAAGCCCTCAGCACAGCTTCGCGCCCGCCGGGATGGAATCATCCACCATGATGAGGTGCAGGCACTCCTCACCGTGCTCGGTGTGGACGGCGGAGATCAGCATGCCGTTGCTCTCCAGGCCCATCATCTTCCGGGGCGGCAGGTTCACAATGGCGATCAGGGTCTTGCCCACCAGATCCTCCGGCTCATACCACTTGTGGATGCCGGAGAGGATCTGCCGGTCCACGCCGGTGCCGTCATCCAGAGTGAATCTCAGCAGCTTCTCACTCTTCTTCACGGCATCGCAGGCCTTCACCTTCACCGCCCGGAAATCGGACTTGCAGAAGGTGTCAAAGTCCACCTTCTCCGTCAGCTGGGGCTCCACCTCGACGGCGGGCAGGGCGGCCTTTTTGGCCGCGGCCTCCGCGGCCTCCAGCTCCTCCAGGGCCTTGTCCATGTCCAGCCGGGGGAACAGGTTCTCGCCCTTGGTGACGGCAGCGGTCTCAGGCAGAGCGCCCCACTCCGCCGCGGCGTCCCAGGTCCGGCTCTCCGCGGGGGCGCCGATCTGGGCAAAGAGCTTTTCACAGCTCTCCGGCATGAAGGGCGTCAGCAGGATGCCGCAGATGCGGGTGGCCTCCAGCAGGTTGTACAGCACATGGGCCAGCCGTTTGCCGTTGGTCTCCATATCCTTTGCCAGGGCCCAGGGGGCGTTCTCGTCGATATACTTGTTGGCCCGCTGGATGACCTTGAAGATCTCGTCCAGAGCCTTGTGGGGGGCGAAGGTCTCCATAGCCTCCTCGTAGCGGCCCCGCAGCGTGGAAGTCAGGAAGATGAGCTCCGCGTCAAACTTCACCGGGCCCTCTTCTTTCGTGCTGAAACCGAAGACTCCCGGGGTGTTAAAGGTCTCCGCCGCTTTTCGTTCCTCCTCCGTGGCGCCGCAGCCGGCAGGCAGCGCTCCGCCGAAGTACTTGCCCACCATGGCGGTGGTGCGGGAGACCAGGTTGCCCAAGTCGTTGGCCAGGTCGGTGTTGATGGTCTGGATCAGCAGTTCGTTGGAGAAGTTGCCGTCGGAGCCGAAGGGGAACGTCCGCATCAGGAAGAACCGCAGGGCGTCCACGCCGAACTTCTCCGCCAGGATATACGGGTCCACCACGTTGCCCTTGGACTTGGACATCTTGCCGCCGTCCAGCAGCAGCCAGCCGTGGCCGAACACGTGCTTGGGCACCGGCTCGCCCAGGCTCATCAGCATGGCGGGCCAGATGATGGAGTGGAACCGGACGATCTCCTTGCCCACGATGTTGACGCCGGGCCACCAGCCCTTGTCGTAGTCGTGGTAGCGGTCGTTGTCATAGCCCAGGGCGGTGATATAGTTGCTGAGGGCGTCCACCCACACATAGACTACGTGCTTGGGATCGAAGTCCACCGGAATGCCCCAGGAGAAGCTGGTGCGGGAGACGCACAGATCCTCCAGGCCGGGGTCCAGGAAGTTCTTCACCATCTCGTGGACGCGGCTGCGGGGCTGGAGGAAGTCGGTGTTCTCCAGCAGATCCCGGACCTGGTCGGCGTACTTGCTCAGGCGGAAGAAGTAGGCCTCCTCCTCCGCGTCCTGCACCTCCCGGCCGCAGTCGGGGCACTTGCCGTCCACCAGCTGGCTCTCGGTCCAGAAGGACTCGCAGGGGGTGCAGTATTTGCCCTTGTAGGTGCCCTTGTAGATGTCGCCCTTGTCGTACATCTTCTTGAAAATCTTCTGGACGCTCTCCACATGGTAGTCGTCGGTGGTGCGGATGAACCGGTCGTTGGAGATGTTCATCAGCTTCCACAGGTCCTTCACGCCCCGGTCTCCCTCTACGATGTTGTCCACGAACTCCTTGGGAGTGACGCCGGCCTCCCTGGCCTTGGTCTCGATCTTCTGGCCGTGCTCGTCCGTGCCGGTGAGGAACATGACGTCCTCGCCCCGCAGGCGGTGATACCGGGCCAGCGTGTCCGTGGCCACCGTACAGTAGGTGTGGCCGATGTGGAGCTTGTCCGAGGGATAGTAGATGGGCGTTGTGATATAGAATTTTTTCTTTTCCATGGGATTCTCTCCTTTAAAACGGCAGCTCCGAATGGAAGAGCGCCGGTATTTGCCTGAATTATTATTATAGTTTGAAAATCCAAAAAATACAAGGGAAGATGCGAAAAACGGGCCGTCACACAAGCCGCCTCTCCTCGTGGGGATTGTATTTTCCGCAAAATTCCGATACAATAGGAACGCTGTATGATTTTCACAAGGGAGGATGCGCCCATGAAACTGGTATCCTGGAACGTCAACGGCCTGCGGGCCTGCCTGGGCAAGGGCTTTCTGGACTTCTGTGCCGTGGCCGACGCGGACATCATCTGCCTGCAGGAGACGAAGATGCGCCCGGAGCAGGCAGAATTTGATCTGCCCGGCTATCACCGCTACTGGAACAGCGCCGACAAGGCGGGCTATTCCGGCACCGCGGTGTTCACCCGGCGCCAGCCGCTCTCCGTGACCTATGACTTCGGTATCGATGAGCACTGCCACGAGGGGCGGGTCATCACGGCGGAGTACCCGGACTTCTACCTGGTGTGCTGCTACACCCCAAACTCCAAGGATCAGTTGGCCCGGCTGGACTACCGCATGGCCTGGGAGGACGACATCCGGGACTACCTGCTGGATCTGGACGCCAAAAAGCCTGTGGTGTACTGCGGGGACCTGAACGTGGCCCACCAGGAGATCGATATCAAAAATCCCGGTCCCAACCGCCGCAACCCCGGCTTTACCGACGAGGAGCGGGAGAAGATGACGAAGCTCCTCTCCAGCGGCTTTGTGGACACGTTCCGGTATCTGTACCCGGACAAGACCGGGGCCTACTCCTGGTGGAGCTACCGCTTCAATGCCCGGAAGAACAACGCCGGGTGGCGGATCGACTACTTCATCGTGTCGGAGCGGCTGAAGGACAAAATCCGGAACGCCGATATTTGGAGCGAGGTGCTGGGCAGCGACCACTGCCCGGTGGTACTGGATCTGGATGTATAAACTTCATGCGCGTTCGATGCGCCACGAACATCGGCAAATCCTGCACATGAAGTCTTTTTGCATCATTTCCGGCTGCCCTGAAGAGTGCGGGGAAACGGCACATTTCAAAGGTTTGTGATGCTTTGCATCGGAAAACAGGACCGGACCTGCTGGGTCCGGTCCTGTTTCAGCTCAACAGGGCGTTCATCTCCTCGATCTCCAGATCCTGGAGGGCCCAGTTGATGCCGTAGCCCACCACCTTGCTCAGATCCCGCACCTGCTGGTCGATGTCCCGCGTAGTGACCATGAAGGCATCATGCTCCCCGCGCAGCCGTTCCTCATCCACCTTTTCCACGCCGGACTCCTCCAGAATGTCCGCCGCCAGGGTGGCGGAGTCCACCACCGTGGGCACGCCGATGGCGAACACCGGCACCCCCAGCGTCTCCCGGTTCAGCGCCGCCCGGTGGTTGCCCACGCCGGAGCCGGGGATGATCCCCGTGTCGCTGAGCTGCACCGTGGCGCACACCCGCCCGCACCGGCGGGAGGCCAGGGCGTCGATGGCCAGGACCATGGCGGGCTGGACTTCCGCCACCAGGCCCCGCACCGCCTCCGCGGACTCCACGCCGGTGGTGCCCAGCACGCCGGTGCGGAAGGCTGACACCGGCCGGAACCCGGCAAACTGCTTCGGCATGGCGGAGAGCAGGTGCCGGGTGATCAGCACGCTGTCCAATGCCAGGGGGCCAACGGCGTCCGGCGTCATAGCTGCGTTGCCCAGGCCCACCACCAGGGCGGAGCCCTCCACCGGCAGCAGGGCCTTCAGCTCCGTGCCCACGGCCCGGACCGCCCGCTCGAAAAAGTCCGCCTTCCGCTGCCAGAAGGTGGTGAGGTCAATGGTGAAATAGCTGCCCTGGGGCTTGCCCAGGGCCTCCTCGCCCCGGTGGTCCAGGATGTCCACCCGGGTGACTGGGTATCCCTCCAGCTTGCTCTTGGTCGCCTTCACCCCCATGAGGCGGGTGGTCCGCTCCGCGGACTCCTGCCAGAGCTCCCGGGCCTCCAGGGCCAGGTCGGTACGTTTTATGAACAATGCGAACCGCCTCCCAAACACAAAATCTAGTGGTCTGCTCACTAGGTTTTGCGGTAGGCGGCACGATATACAATTTTAGCCCGAAAAATATAAAAAAAGGCTTGCTTTTTGCGCCGTTCCCTGTTAAAATATCATTCTGCATGGTGGGAACTGGTTCCCACAGTCAAATTTTCTGCCTAAGGAGGTGTTTGGTTTGCCGAATATCAAGTCTGCCAAGAAGCGCGTTCTGATCGCCGAAGTGCGCAACGCCCGCAACAAGGCCGCGAAGTCCGAACTGAAGACCGCCATCAAGAAGTTCGAGGCTGCTGCCGCAGAAGGCAATCGCACCGAGGCCGATGGCGCGTACAAGGTTGCAGTGAAGAAAGTCGATCAGGCTGTTGCCAAGGGCATTCTGCACAAGAATACGGCCGCTCATCGCAAGAGCGCCATGACCCTGAAGCTCAACAAGATCGGCTGATCATATCGGGCCAAAAGGACATCCGTTCGGATGTCCTTTTTTGTTTTCTGGCCAGGGGGCTTTTCCCGATTCTGGCCCTTTTCTTTTCCGCAGGGCGTGTTATAATCGTCCGTAGGATCAGAATTCCGCTGAAGAGGTGACTGCCATGCCGCTGTTCGACACCCACGCCCACTACAACGACGACGCCTTTGACCAGAACCGGAAGGGGCTGCTGGACGCCCTGCCGGACGCCGGAGTGGGGGCTGTGGTGATCCCCGGGGTGGACGTGGAGAGCTCCCGCTCCGCCCTGGCCCTGGCGGAGAGCCGGCCCTGGCTGTTCGCCGCCGCAGGCATCCATCCGGAGGACTGCGCCGGCTGCACGGCCGCGGATTTTTCCGCCATCCGGGACCTGTGCCGGGAGAAAAAAGTGGTCGCCATCGGAGAGATCGGCTTGGACTACTACTGGGCGGAGAATCCGCCAAAGGAATTCCAGCAGATGGTGTTCCGCCGCCAGCTGGAGCTGGCGCTGGAGCTGGAGCTGCCGGTGATCGTCCACGACCGGGAGGCCCACGGAGACAGCCTGGAGATCGTAAAGGAGTTCCCCGGGGTGCGGGGCGTATTCCACTGCTTCTCCGGCAGTCCCGAAATGGCGGAGGAGCTGCTGAAGCGGGGCTGGTATCTGGGCTTTGACGGTCCGGTGACCTACAAAAACGCTCGCCGGGCGCCGGAGGTCGTGGCCGTCACGCCCCTGGACCGGATCGTGGTGGAGACGGACGCGCCCTACATGAGCCCGGTGCCCAACCGGGGCAGGCGGAACGACAGCCGGAATCTCCCCTACATTGTGGAAAAACTGGCGGAGTGGAAGGGCATCTCCCCGGAGGAGATGGCGGCGCACACCTGGAACAATGGCCTGCGGCTGTTTGGGCTGGAGGGGAAGGTATGAAAAAAGCGTTTCTGATGGTCCTGGCCTGCCTGTTGCTGGCGGGCTGCGGCGCGCCGTCAGAGACAGTGACGCCAACGGACTCCTGGCCGGATTCCGCTCTGGCGGAAACCAATGAAGCGGCTGCTGAATCCCCGCCGGAGCCTATTTCAACCGCGCCTGCCGAATCCCCGCCGGCAACCGCCCCGGCGGAACCCCTCTCCGCCCCCGCCGTGGTAACGGCGGGGCAAGCGCCGGAGGAACCCTATGATTTGCCCACGGAGGTGATCGGGCTGAAGGACTGGATCGGTGAAAGCCGCTGGAACCATGACCCGGTGGGCTTTTGGCAGAACTGCCGGAGCGGGAGCTCTCCCTCTACGGCGTGACAAAGTGGCTTGACAGCTCAGCCCTGCTGCGCTGGGGTGACAGTCTGGCGGAGTTTTCCTGGTCCTTCGGCGGCCCGTTGATTGTGGAGCCGCAGCTCCGGTGCTGGGATGTGGACTCCGACGGGCAGGAGGAGGTCGTTGTCATCAATCATGTGGGCAGCGGCACCGGGACTTCTATTGAGGAGCTTCACGTGGTCAAAAAAGACGGGGACGGCACCCTGACGGACTACTGCTTTCCGGAGTCACTGTGGCAGGAGGACCTCTCCGGCCTGCTGTCGGTGGTGTCGGACGGGGACCGGACCTACACCGTCTTGGGCGCGGATCTGGTGGACCTCACAGACGAGATCCAGACACAGTTTCCGGACCTCAATCCGGCCATGATCGAGGACGCCTCTACCGGAAGATGGGCCAATTTTTCCGTGCAATCCGGTACGGATGGGAACGGCAGCGATCTTTTCTTTACAGGTTCTGCGATGTTGGAGGGGAGGGAAATCCCCTATGACTGGTATGCGGCGGAGATTACCGCTGCCATCTCCTATGAAAACGGCATCTTCACGCTGTCGGACTTTCATCTGAACAGCTTATCCTGATTACGCAAGGAGCGATATTTATGGAAAAGGGCTTTACCATCACCTATGAATACGGTGACAACCTGTATGTGAACCCCACCAACCGGTGCAACTTCAATTGCGCGTTCTGCCTGCGGCACAACCAGGGTTCCGGCGGCAGCATCTACACCCATAACCTGTGGCTAAAGCGGGAGCCCACGAAGGAGGAGATCCTTTCCTCCATCGAGAGCCACGACCTCTCCCAATACAAGCAGCTGGTGTTCGTGGGCTTCGGTGAGCCCACCTACCGGTTCGACGACATCTGCTGGGTCATCGACCAGATGAAGGCCCACGGCACCAAGATCTTCACCCGGATGGACACCAACGGCACCGGTTCCCTCATCAACGGCCGGGACATCGCCCCGGAGTTCGCGGGCCGGTTCGATATGGTGTCTGTCTCCCTGAACACCGACACGGCGGAGAAGTACAACGCCCTGTGCCACCCCCAGCAGGAAAACGCCTACCAGGCCATGAAGGACTTCACGAGAGAGGTCCTCAAGTATGTGCCCACCGTGATGATGACCGTGGTGGACACCATCCCGAAAGAGGAGATCGAGAACTGCCGGAGGATCTGCGAGGAGGAGATCGGCGCCACCTACCGGGTGCGGGAGTACATTGCGGACTGACAAACGCAGATATGAAGAGACGCCCGCAGGGGCGTCTCTTTTTCCTGAGCTTATGTATGGAATATCACGGACTTCACGATGATGCTGACGCCGCCCAGGAGGAAGAGGACGATGGCGCCCTTTTGGAGCTTTTCCTCTTCCAGCCGGGGCCCCAGCCACGCCGCCAGGCCCATGGCCAGCACCGCCGCGGGAACAGACGCCAGGGCGAACAGCAGCACCGGGCCGGTGAACAGGTCGGTGACTAGATAAGTCACTACCCGCACCGCATTCTCCCCAAAGAAGAGAAAGCACATGCTGCCCTTGAACTCGCTGTAATCTCTGGCTGTTCGCTGGAGGTAGGCCACGATGAACATGTTGATGCCGAAGAGGCCCGCGCACACGCCGGAGAACGCGGACACCGCCAGCCGCAGCCAGGGCCGGTCCTTCCGGTCCGGCTTCACCGGCCGCAGGGAGCGGGTGGCCATCTCCAGCCCTAAAAGCACCACGACGACGCCCAGCACGGTTTTGATGACCCAGGGCATGGAAAAGCGCAGCAGCAGCGTGCCGGGGATCACGCCGCAGAAGTTGGCCGCCAGCAGCGGCAGGATCTTCCGCCACTGGAAGCTGTGCCGGTTTTTCCAGGTGATCCAGGCGTTCACCGGGCAGTCCAGCAGCAGCGTACCCGGGGTGATGACCACATTGTCCAGGCTCATGGACAAAATCGGCGCGGAGATCAGGGGGTTGCCGAAGCCGATCAGCCCTTTGACCAGATAGGCCAGCAGCTGCGCGGCAAAGATAAACAGTGCGGCTGAAAGCGTCATTGTATGTTCCCTCCCAGATTTTCACCCCTCATTATATACCACATTTTCAGCGGAAAGGAAACGGCATTCTGCCTCCGGCGGAAAAAATGGACTCCCTGTTCCAGGTTTGTGTCGGTAGAGGCATCCCCGGCAAATCGATAAACGATTTGCCGGGGAATTCCAATAAGTGCAGTATTTAAATATAAAGATACCATATCGTCATGATTGCAAAATCCGCAAACATATGGATAACCCATGAATGATAGATATTTTCATTTGCTATCTACATAGTCAAAAAGCAGCCCGCCAATCGCCAATCCTATTAAAGCCAAAAGCAACATCAACGGCGGAAATGACATTCCAATCATTGCAATATGATAAACTGCAAACATGCCTGAACTGAATATATATGCTATTTTTCGGGCTGTGTATTTGGATAATCTGATAAATGCAACGAAACGAAAGAAAAATTCCTCCAGAAAGGAATTACAAAAGGAAATATAGAGAGCCACCCCAATAAAGCTGCCGCTGTTGACTTTTTGATCCGCTGAAAGCGACTGAACCAACGACGCATAGTCGAAGAAGTTTTTTGTCAAAGTATACGCACCCAGAATCACCGCATAGATAAAAGAGCCCAGCACAAATAATTTCATCATGCCCCTCTTGTCGATTTTAAAGAATTCATCCAGTAATTTTGTATGGGTTATTTTTGCATATACCAATGGCAATAATAAAAATACCGCGACTTTAAGCGCGGATTTGACAATATATGCCGGTTCAATGATTGTTTCAATGAGTGCCATAAAAACACAACATATTATAACAAGAACAATAATACCCGACGCTTTTTCTTTATTCATAGCCATCAGTATTATCTGCCTCCCAAATATAAATCTGCTGCCTTTATATTGCCTATGTCTCATTTTTACCATTATAGAATAGAAAAAAGTTTTGCGCAAGGCAGCAGGTGAATTTGCCGGGGTTGTCTAGAGCCGGGTGAAAAAGTCAAGACTAAATTGCGAAAATTCATAAAAAAATTCAAGTAAGACACG
>OBJE01001135.1_pt1 | contig 15926 bp, 13 predicted proteins | sample 1519681 | NCBI WGS metagenome assembly OBJE01 (sample SAMEA3888898, study PRJEB22519) | human gut metagenome | biome: human gut; feature: human-associated habitat; material: faeces | place: Denmark | collected 2011 | reverse complement strand
ATAGTACCCCTTTATACTATTTTTATTTTTCAATAAATTTTCTAAACAATATTGCATTGTACAACGCCACCCAATATCCACAACCTGTAAATCATGAGTACACTTCAAAGACTCTATATATTTAACAAATCCTCTATATGCCATTTCTGAATTTTGTTTAACTTCATTTTGAATTGAATTATAAAATAATATAAAATTCTTATTCTCTGCCAAATGGTCTCTTACTAATATAGAATCTAAACACAAAGAATATCTTTTTAAAGTTTCTCTATAGTCTTGTGGACTTAATCCTATTTTTTTTAATAATCCATATACTGTAAACTGTGCTGATTCTGACTTTACTAAACGACACAAATTCTCAACAGAAGAATCTAAATAGAGGGCTGGTACTAAAAGGCTTCTTCGTGAACCATAAAAATATATAGAATTTTGATTATTTGACGCAACAATTTCATATGCTCTTTTTACAACATAACAATCTCTTGAAAAGAACAGTATGCTTTTATTAGAATCAATATTGTCTTTTAACCAGTTAACAAAGGAATACAATACCGGTCCATACACTTCATATCCTATAGCTACATTTCTATTTTCAATATATGGAAGTCTATTATTAATAAAGCTCCATATTGTTGTATCATCTACATTACTTCCCAAATCTTTATATATTAAATTAATATTATTTTTTGCTATATTTATTGCACTAATCCCCATTTTTTTAGCGCAAATCCAATCATTTCTTTTGTTGTCTCCAATATGAATTATAGTCTCCTTCTTAATGCCTTCTGACTCTAATACATACTTAAAAAGATGACCGGTTCTTTTCTGTAATCCAACTTCTGATGATAAAAATAATCTTTTATATGTATTATAACCATTCTTTATAAGCATACGTTCAATAAGATTTCTTGAAAGATACATATCAGAAATAATATATATTTGTTTATTTTTCGATACACAATAATCATAAACCTGCTTAATCAATTTATTTTGATAGCATATTTCATATTCTATTTCTTCTTCTAGCGATAATAACTCACGAATCTTTGTATTATACTTATTATCTATTTTTACAATTGACGCATAAATTTCACTTAATGAAACTTCTTCTTTATCACTAATTTTTCTTGCATTTTTTTCTGCTTCAATTCGTATATCTTTGAAATTTAAAATATTATCTCCATATGTAGAATTATATTTTTTTTCTACCAGGTCAAATACATCATATTCTTTATATACATCACGTTTTATTAAAGTATCAAAAATATCAAAAGAAACAATATCATATTCTTTTACTATATCTATCAACTTAGCGGTTGATAACTTTGGAAATCCATTAATTGTTTCTTTAATTTTCATCAATACAACCTCTCTTATACTGTTTTTTCTGCTGCAATTGCTCTTTCAATCAACAAGTCCTTATAACTTTCTGGAAGATCATTAAAATACGCACTAAATCCCCACACTCTAACTATCAATCCCATGTATTTATCTGGATTTATTTTTGCATCTATTAATGTTTTACTATCAAGGACATTTAGTTGCATTTGGAAAAATCCCACTCTTATTGCAGCTTTCATGAAATCAAAAAATTTTTCATTTGAGACAATTTCATTTGAACAAAAGAAATCAACAACATTTCCATTAAAACGTTGCTTATCATATTGTATTTTAGATGCAAAATTTACTACTTCTGTATAACAAGCATCAGTACACGAAATATGTGTATTATATGGTTCTCCCTCTTTTCTACCAGACAAATCTGCTGCAGAATGTTTACTCAAAATATTATACCCTGGTGAACTAAGGCCAAATTTAACTGTCCCACCAAGTTTGTTTTTAAAATCGCATGCAACCTCTGCCAATCCCAATGAAATCCTATTCGTCAATTCAATTGCATCGTCTTCATCATGCCCAAAGTGTTTAGATAATCCTTCTCTATTTCTATTACAGTTTATATCCTGAATACTAATTCCCATATTCATAAGGTTCTTAATATTAAGCAAACTATCTACAACATTTGAAATTGCCACAGTAGTTATACCATAATTATTATATTTTGCTGCGCCTTCCGAAATATCCTTATTCTGACATCCTGAAGTAAACAATGAAACTAGTGGATCTTTTGCCCATTTCATATCATCAACACTTTCTAGGAAATCCTTAAACCTCTTTTTATTCTTTTCTTCATATGCTTTAAGCAACTCATCCCAGCTATTATAATCTTCTGCAAGACATTCATCTAATGCTGGAAAATAATCGAAAACTGCAATATTATTTTGATCCATTGATTTTCCAACAATAAAAGGTTCCCAACATGCCGAAACACAATACTCTGTTGATTCATCAATTCCAAATTCTTTAAGACATGGTAAAACTACATCATCATTTGAAAATAATGGACTTCCAGTTTTAGATTGTAAACACTTAATAGCCGTCCTCAATAATTCATCCGGCATTTTATGACTCACACGAAGAAGAGTTTTCGGATCTGGTTTGTTTAAAACTGCCTGAGCCTCTAAAAATGCATATGTCAAATCGTTACAAAAATATTCTCCATTTGATTCGATACCGCCAAGAACAACAATCTGTCCTATATCCCCCATCAAAGCATCACTCTTATATTCTTTATATTTACTGAGTTCATTAAAAAAGTCCAATATAATTTCTTTTGCCGTTTCTTTATTCAATCCATCACTATAATAGAAATCAGCTAAAATTTTATCAAGTCTTCCAAGACCATTTAAGCGATGTCGAGTTTGCCATAATATCTGATTAAAAAAAAGAATTCTTTGCAATGCTTCATCAAAATGTTCTGCTGGTTTTTCTAATATTTCCACAAAAAACTTTTTTCTGTGATCTATGCCCAATTCTTTAACTATTCTATTTCTAAGTATTTCTATTCCACTCGCTATCGATTTCGTTTCACAGTTGCCATCAATAGGTAAATCTTTAAAAGCTCCATGAACTATTTTGTCATAATCCAAAGTAAAGTTAGATAATATATTACCTTGTACTGCAATCGTTTTTGCAGTATCTATAAAATATACAAACCTACTATCAGAATTAATTATTATATCAACTTTTGATAAAAGTTCCTTTGTATCATTTCCAACACTACGATATCTAGATTTAATTGGCTTGATTTTCCTGTAAGTACTAATAACGTGTTTAATAACATCAATTTTTCCTTTTTCTTCAAATTGATATTTTTTTACAAATGGAATAATATAATTCCATCTCCACATATCATTTTTTATTTTTGTTTTTATACTCATTTAAAAACTTCCCTCATATTTCTTTCCTAAAAACTTTGCTTTAAGAAATGAAGGGATCTTTTTTATAAGATTTTCCTCCACATCACAGCCTAATTCCATAATTTGGCTTTTCTTTATTTGATAGCTTCTCAACATTTTTTCAATCCAAACATTAAAAAGTATTTCACTAATTCTTCCAATATATCTTCTCTCAAAAGATTGATAATTACTGATATCCACACGCTTAAACACTTCAATCAAAATATCAAATAACCAATTACAATACTCATCAAGTAAGTTCTTCTCCATTATCATCATATTAAACATATATCCCCATCTTCTATTTACAACTTTGTCATACACGTTTATATCATTTATACTTTTTTCTGCTAAAACGTCTCTAGTAATTTTCAAATGTTCAGGATAATGTGTATGATCATAATGCGACTTTAGTGTTTCAATTACATACCAACGCTTTGTGGGAACAAAAACCCTAATTTTACCCAAATACGGTCTTAACTCCGAATATGTAAGCACGTTTTCAAATCCAGCTTTCTTTTTTAATGAGAAATGCCTTCTATAATGTACCAATCCGATATAATCCGCATCAATATTTTTCCACGCCCAATACAGCCCGGTAAGTTCACAAAATGAAGAATTTAAATTTGAAATATTATCACCAGAATTATCCTTTGTATATCCTAAATCTAAATCATTCCCATCTTCATCAAGCTTACCTTCTGCTCCAACATGTAAAGGTAAATACATATCATCCTTCGGCATCTGATATTTCTTATGAGTTGCAACTATTATCTTTACTGTATAATCTCTCATCAATCTAATTCCTTTTCACACATATCAAGTACAGATGCAATCGTTGTATCCATATCATAATATTTGTACTCACCAAGTCTTCCACCAAATATTACGTTCAATTCCTTATCTGCAAGTTCTTTGTATTTAGCATAAAGCTGTCCATTTTTCTCATCATTTACCGGATAATATGGCTCATCCCCGGCTTTCCATTCTGACGAATACTCACGGCTTATTATTGTCTTTGGCAGATCATTTCCGTTCTCATCTTTTCCAAATTCAAACCATTTATGCTCAATAATTCTAGTCCATGGTGTTTCTCTATCTGTATAGTTAACAGCAGCATTTCCCTGATAATTTGGCATATCCAGCAGTTCATTTTCAAAACGTACTGATCGATATTCGAGGGTTCCGAGTTCAAATCCAAAGTATGCATCAATAGGACCCGTGTATACTATTTTGTCAGCTAAAGCATCAAGTTCTTCTTTATTCTCTAAATAGTCTGTATTGAGCCTCACTTCTATCCCCTCAAGAATGTTTTCAACCATCTTTGTATATCCACCAATTGGTATTCCCTGATAAAGCGCATTAAAATAGTTGTTATCAAACGTAAGCCTTACCGGAAGACGTTTAATAATAAAAGCCGGAAGTTCCTTGCAGTCACGTCCCCATTGTTTTTCTGTATATCCTTTTACCAGTTTTTCGTATATATCTCGTCCTACCAGTGATATGGCCTGTTCTTCAAGATTTTGTGGCTCACCTGTGATTTCTTTTCTCTGCTCCTCAATCTTTGCAGCCGCTTCTTCCGGTGTAACAACACCCCACATCTTATTAAATGTGTACATATTAAAAGGCATAGAATATAATTCACCTTTATAATTAGCTACAGGACTATTGGTAAATCTGTTAAATTCAGCAAACTGTGTGATATAGTTCCATACCTTTTTATTGTTTGTATGGAAAATATGTGCACCATACATATGTACGTTGATGCCTTCCTGTTTTTCTGTATAAACATTTCCAGCAATATTAGGTCTCTTATCCACTACAAGTACTGATTTTCCTTTTACTTTTGCTTCATGTGCAAATATAGCTCCATATAATCCTGAGCCAACAACTAAATAATCATATCTTTTCATTTTCTACATTGCTCCATCTTTCTTCATTATTGAAATAGCTGTTTGAAAAATAATCCTCAAATCATTTTTCACACTCCACTCATTGATATACTGGGTATCCAGCTTCACCACTTCCTCAAAGTCCGTGATATTACTCCTGCCACTCACCTGCCACAGTCCGGTCAGTCCCGGCCTGAATGACATTCTGGCTCTATGGTGAGGTTCATATTTCTCCCACTCATCAAGTGTTGGTGGTCGTGTCCCTACCAGACTCATATCCCCTTTGAGGATGTTCCAAAACTGCGGCAGCTCATCTATTGATGTCTTCCTGATAAACTGTCCTATGCCGGTTTTCTTTGTTCCATCCGGCAGTATCTTATTGCCTATGATTCTCGGATCAAAGTCCATCTTGAACATCATTCCATCGCTCACCTTGTTTTGTGCCATGAGCTCCTTCTTTCGCTCCTCGGCATCCATGTACATGCTTCTGAATTTGTACATCTTAAACTTTCTTCCGTTTCTGCCGATTCGCTCCTGTGAGAAGAAAATTGGCCCCGGCGATGCGATATAGATTGCCGGAGCAACGAATATGGTTACAAGCATTGTGATAAGACAGCCAACCAGTCCACCAAGTATATCCATTGCTCTTTTTGCAACAAGCTGTGATGTGCTCGCATAGTTCATACTTGCTGTGATGACTGTGTAGTCACCTATTTTTTCTATCTGATTGAAATTGCCTGACATGGCCTTGTTTTTAGTGATGCCTCTGTGAACTGCTATACCCATCTCTATAAAGTTTGCTACCATATCATCGGGATATTCGCTCTCCGCACATGGTGGGATAAGCACCTCATCCACCCATTCCTCGCAGGCGTAGTCCACTATCCCGTCATGGTTTGCTACGATTGGTATTTCGCATATTGTTTTGCCCTTCAGGTCGGCATCTGTTGCCGCTGCCACTATCTGTGTGTATCCAAAGCCATTTTCCTTTAGTCCCTGAAGTGTCTCCTCGAGGAGCTTTTCCGGTGCTATGACAAAGAGTGATTTTTTCGATGAAGCGAAGCTTCTTTTTTTGATAATTTTCTTTAACACCACTCTGCCTAAGTACGACACGAGAATATATATTGGAATCATGATGTAATAAGACATACGCGAATATATCTCGCCCATCTGTGTGGTAAACAGGAAGAAGGTCGTTATTATTTCCACAAGTGCCACATGCTTACATGTAGCAATGAACTCATCGAGATAGCCGCGCTTCAATACATTTTTAAAGGCATCGGATACTATTTCCACGAAGAAATCTATGAGCAGAAATGCTGCTGCCAGTATCCTGTAGTCTTTATCTATGTATGGATTGCCAGGTCCAAACCGCCATATGTATGAGACTATGAATGCTATCTGCATACACAGGACATCCAAGAGCATAAAGTCTATATGCTTTGTCCAGCCTCTTCCTTTCTTTCTGTACATTTTTTCTGTGTCTCCCTGTATTTCTTGATTACCCTATTTCCAGTTCATCCCTATACTGTCGAGCCTTGCTATGCGCTCTGTGTCGAGCACCATGCCGCTGGCCTTCGGGTTTTTTCTTTTACATCTGATATTTGATATCCAGCGTCCCAGCTTCACTCCGTCTGTGGAGTATGATACCGGCACGTCCAGATTACCGTTTTTCTCGTAATATGTTTTCGCAAGCTCAAACTTTCTGTTCCACTGTATGGCAGTCTTACTTTCTGACCTGTAGCCTATGCTCTGCAGGCGTTTTAGCTGCTCGTCTGTCATTGAGTGGCTATTGGTCTGGTTTGACAGCCACCGTCCAAGCGGTATGCCGTCTGCTGTGACGTACTTTGCAGGTACTTCGAGGTTTCCATGCTCCTTGTAGTAGGCTTTGGCTGCGCTGTAGTACTCTTCCCACTTCTGCTTGTTGTGGTCCCATATCATGCCAAGCTCCTCGAGTGCTTTTCTCTGCTTATCAGTGAGTGCCTGCTCTATGCCGTACTTTTTTACCTTGAAGCGCATGTTGTTGATCCATGAGCCGAGCCTGAAGCCTGTAGGCGATACGTATTTGGCCTTGATGTCCAGATTGCCGTAGGTATTGCGGTAGCATTTCAGCTCTTCAAGTACCTCCTGCCAGCTTGAGTCCGTGACATCCCATATCATGCCTATGTCGTTTAGTTTTTGTATCTTTTCCCAGGTGAGGTTTCCGGATATATTGCCTGACTTCACACGCCTCTGGGTGTTTATCCATGCTCCCAGTGTGAGGCCTGACTCAGTGACATAGCTCTTTGGTATCTTGAGATTTCCATTTTCCTCATACCACTGCTTTGCTGCCTCATAGTATGTGTCCCAGGCGCTTCCCAGATTTTCCTGCAGGCGCATAAATATTTCCCTGCTGTCCTTGGTCTCGTCTATAATGCGGAACCTATCTTCAAAGTGCTCTCTTGGCGAGTGAGTGTCCGGATACAGCAAAACTGCTTCCTGCATTTCATTTTTCAGGCAGTCTATACAGTAGAGACTGTCGAAGTTGTTGACCAGGTCAAAGATGACCGGCTGATTTTTGCTTCCTGCTGACAGGGCTCTGCCTATCTGCTGTAGATAGATGATTGGTGACACCGTAGGGCGAAGCAGTATTACTCCGTCCACATCGTCCACATGTATGCCCTCGTTCAGCATGTCTATGCAGTAGAGAAGCTTTAAGTGGCTTCCTGTGTCCTTTTTGAATTCGGCAAAGGCTTTGCTGGTCGACGCATCGTTGTAGTACGCTGTGTATATGTGTGGCTTTTTGTCCACCTTGCTAAACCAGTCGGCAGCCTGCGACTTCATCTCATCCATATGCTCTCTGCCCGAACAAAATACTATGTATTTGCCATCAGGCTTTGTCATCTGTCTGGCAAAGACCTCTGTGAGGCCGTCTGCCTGCTCGAGTGCACGCTTTAGCTGCTCTAGGAGCTTTTCGTTTTCCGATACAAGTCCCGGGTTTGATAAGCTCTCGATTCGTTTTTTCAGTTGTTCGAGCTCTTTCTTGTATGAATACATGGCTATGACATATTTAGGCTCCGGAAGTATTTCCCTCACGATTGCTTCTCCGAGTGTCATCTCTGAGGCTATGTTACCCTCAAAGAGCTCTTCTGCCATATTGCGCTGGTTGTCCAGATAGCGTATGTTTGTCGCTGAGAGCCCCAGGCGCTTTGCGTTCGGATATGCTTCAAGGAGCTTTTTCACACTCTTGCCCCACTCTGCGGCTCCACAGCGGTGGAACTCATCGAGTATGATATAGTCAGGGTGCAGGGTGTCTATGCTGTCCTCATGCTTCATGAGTCTGCTGTACGACATGTATTTTATGTTTGAGAACTGTGTGTCTATGTTCTCAAGCTGTGTCTTGTATATATACTCACTTGGTGATAGCCATAGAAAGTGTTTGTGTGGATGCTGCTCCACGAGCTTGAAGGCTATCATCGACTTGCCCGTGCCTGTCGGATGGATGACGGCTGCCATCTGCTTTTCCTCCAGCATGGTTTCGACTGCTCTGTATGCATCTTCGTTGTGTTTGTAAAGATGTATGCTCATTTGCTGCCTCCGGGTGAAACACTACATTAAAAGGGAGGTTGGATTTCGCAGATTATTACAATCTGCGAAAATCACCTCTGTTAAAAAACACTAGATATATAATAAAACTTACGTCGTTTTATGTCAACTATTGTATCTTTTTTTGTATCTTTTTACATTTTTAATGGAATATTGGGATGCATTTTATATATTTTTTATTTTTAGATGGTCAAAATTGTGGTCAGAAATAAAACAGAAGATATTATATGGAGTTAATATTCTTCTTCCTATAAATTATATATACATATATATTTTTTTAAGGAGGAAACAGACATGTCAAGAAGAGGAACCAACATCAGAAAGAGAGCCGACGGACGCTGGGAGGGGCGCTACTACATAGTAGACACAGCCGGCAGTAAAAAGTGCAAATCGGTATACGGCCACAGCTATAAGGAAGTAACAGAAAGGCTGCTTACAGCAAAAGTTGCTTCACTTAATCAAACAGCAGCTCCAAAGCAACCCGCTATCACCGTAAAAGCAGTCGCTGAGAAATGGCTTGAAAGTATAGCATCCAGCCGGAAGTGCTCTACCATTCAAAAGTATTCTACTATATACAATAAATATATCAAACCAAACTGGGGAGAAAGTGTCATAGATCAGTTAAATCAGAATGAAATACTCAAGCTACTGCCTGAGACAGCCGGTGAGAGCGTTACAAAGAGCATACTTTGTATATTCAATTCAATCCTTGCATATGGAGCTGCCACATATGGCACCGGAGAAATTCATCTGTCGTACAGGGCAAAACGTTCATCCGTCACATCCTCAAACAACATAAATACAATCAATACAACAGACCAGCAAAAGCTAACCGAGTATCTTCTTACCGAGCTTGATATCTATAAGCTCGGTATTTTATTGTGTCTTTTTATGGGGCTGCGTTTAGGAGAAATTTGTGCCCTGAAATGGGAAGATATCGACATGATTAGTCGCACTCTGCATGTCAATCGCACAGTGCAGAGACTTCCGGTAGATACGGTACACGCATCCAGTTCATCACAAAATAACCACACAGCCACGAGAAAGACTTCTTTATATATAGATTCACCAAAGACTTCAAATTCACTTCGTGAGATTCCTATCCCGGACTTTATATATGACAAGCTGTCAGATTATTATAATACTTCAATGAAATGTGACTCTTATTTTCTAAAGAAAAATCAGCCTATGGATCCCCGCACTTATCAGAATAGATTTCATATCTATATAAGAGAAGCAGGTATCGGGAATACTCACTTTCATGCATTGCGCCATACCTTTGCCACAAACTGTATCAGCAGTGGGGCTGACGCTAAGAGTGTAAGTGAGATTCTTGGACATTCCAATGTAAATATTACATTGAATCGCTATGTGCATCCAAATCTGGAGACCAAGCGCTCCGCAATCAATTCTATAGTTATCCCATAAATGGTCAGAAAAATGGTCATATTTATATAAAATGCTTATTTTATACATAAGGGAGGTTGGATTTCGCAGATTGTAATAATCTGCGAATTTTTTTACATTCTTTCTGATTAGGCATTAGCAAAAAAACACCTCCATTGCAACTTGCAATAGCCCAAATGTCATTAAAAAGAGAGCTGGCCGGCGAATGGGAAGTTCGCCGGCCCAGATTTACACTAGGAGCAAAGTTTATACTTTGCGGAGATAAAATATGTTTTTCGTGGCCTTTCATGTTGTCGCGGCCACGCTATAGTTCTGATTTGCTTATACCGCTGCCAGCTTCTTTCCAAGCTCCTCGCAGGCTGTCTTTGCATCATCGTCCGGTGCATCATGGCAGATAACACCCTCGCCGCCTACCACTGTAGCTCCGGCTGCTGTCATTCGCTCTACCCAGTCGCGCATCCACTCGCCATCGCCCCATCCGTATGAACCGAACAGACCGATTGTCTTGCCTGCCACGCAGCCCTCAAGCTCTGTGACAAACGGCTCCATCTCGCCCTCCTCAAGTACCTCTGCACCCATTGCAGGGCATCCGAGTGCAAATGCTGTCTCTGATTTAAGCTCATCTATTGAAGCACTGCTTACGAATACGATTTCTGCTTCCTTTCCGGCATCTGTGATGCCCTTTGCAACTGCCTCTGCCATTGCTGCTGTATTGCCTGACTGTGACCAATAAACTACACTGATTTTGCTCATTTTAAATCCTCCTATACCGCTATCTGCTGCGGTTCTTCTTTATATATTTCCAGTATCAGCCTCATATCTATATCCTCGGCCAATAGCTGTATGACACTTTCCTTCGCCTTTTCAAAATCCTCAAACATCTTCTTTTTGAGTGGTACGTTGCGGTACACCTTCCAGTATCCTGAATACAGGCAGCCGCATCCGTTATGCTCTATAAAGCCTCTCACATCCTCTATCGGATATCCAAGCAAAAGCCCCATCTCATGCGGAAACTGCTTGTGTTCATCATTCAGATACGCTTCGTAGTGTTTTTTGAATCTAAGTAATATCTTGCCGAATGAAAAATCCTCATATCCCGCTTTCTTTAGTATGTCCAAAACCTCTGAATTATTCAAATATGCTTCTAAGAGGCTCCTGCGGAATAAGAGGAAGGCGGTTTTCTCATTCCTTGCTGCGAGCCGGAAATGCGATATCCCGGAAGCCCTCAGAATCACTCTCATGGCACTCTCATCAGCGCTGTCTATCATGAGCATATTTGAAATTCTCGCTCCTGTAATTAGCGGGGCACACTGGAGGGCAAGCTGCATTTCCACGCTCTTTAAATCCATGCTCATAGCAATCTGAAATACTTCCTGGCACATTTTGGCTCCTTTCGTGTTAGTTATCTCTAACCTGAGTTAAATATATCTTACTTGCACTTATATGTCAAGTATTTTTTTGCCATTTTTACACTTTTTATTCTCAATTAATTGCAACAAAAAACACACTAAGAATCTTTAATTCTCAGTGTGCTTTCCTTATTGCCGTTCTTCTTTTTATACAATTCCTATAAAACCAGGCTTATGACACCTGCACTCTATACATATTTTTGCGGTCAATCGCTCCAATCTCTTCGAGCGTATTGATCATCCGATACACCGTAGCAGTCCCGATAGAGCGGTCTATCTTCGATGCCCGGTAATAAATCTCTTTGCAGCTTCCGCACTCGCCCTCGAGGATTACATCAAGCAAAATAAGTCTCTGCTTTGTAATCCTGCATCCGCTGTCCTTTAGCTTGCCAACGATTACCTCTTTTTGCTCTATTGCTTCTTTCGACATACATCCTCCTATCGTTACCGATGCCGGCAGATGCAGCTTAAGCGGCAGATGATTTCTTTCCATGAAATGCCCATCCTGTGCTTCATACACACCATGCCGTGGATTAATGACAGCCCTTGCAATGGCTGCAGTCCATTCCACACTGCAGGCTCTTGCCTGCTTTCTTTGATTTGATTATTGTCCTGATTACAAGTGCAACTATCACTACGAGAATTGCAATTACAATGATATCAGCCAGCATGTCATCATCTCCTATTACTACAAATGCTACTAAATATACTACTGCATTATTTCTTTTCCTTGAAAAATCCTATTATTATCTTTACGGCAAGCCCCAGCAGGCATAGAAGAACTATGACTGCTATGAGGTCTGCTGTGTTAAATTCCAGATTGATTCTCATTTAAAAACCCGTTACACGTTTGATGCCGCAAATGAAGTGTTCTTTACTGTTGCCTTATTAGGGTCTTTTCTGAACAATAAGTATAATACACCTGCAAGGAGTACAAATGCAACTACTGTCCAGAAGTTGAAGGCTACCTCACCTATGCAAAGTCCCACAATCTGGTAGAACATAAGTGTTACACAGTAAGCTGATACGTTCTGGAAAATGATTGTAAACCAGAAGAACTTACGGTTGTTAAGCTCCTTTGCTGTTGTTGAGATAGCTGCAAGACATGGTGAGTCAAACAGGTTGAACAGCAAGAATGATACTGCTACCATTGTTGTTGGGAAGAATGCTGCAAACTGATCATGCATGCTTACTGCATACTCCTCTACCTCTCCAAGTCCTGAGAGCACACCCATTGTTGAAACGATACCCTCTTTTGCTACAAAGCCTGAGAGTGATGATGCTACTGCCTGCCATGTATCGAATCCAAGTGGTGCAAAGATAACTGCGATTGCAGATCCGATTACTGCAAGTAAGCTGTTTTCTTTGTCAACAAGTCCGAATGCGCCATCCTGAATGCCGAAGCTTGAAAGGAACCACATAACTGCACAGCAGAGGAAGAGGATTGTTCCGGCCTTCTTGAGGAATGCCCATACTCTCTCCCATACGTGTAACAGCACACCCTTTACTGAAGGGATATGATACTGTGGGAGCTCCATTACGAACGGTGCAGGCTCTCCTGCAAATGCTCTTGTTTTCTTTAAAATGATACAGTATATGATGGTAAGGCCGATTCCTGCAAAGTACATAAGAGGTGCCATCCACCAGCAGCCGTCACCCATGATAAAGCCTGCGATAAGTGCGATAACCGGGAGCTTTGCTCCACATGGGATATTTGTTACTGTCATCATTGTCATACGACGGTCTTTTTCGTTCTCGATAGTACGTGTTGCCATGATTCCGGGTACACCACATCCTGATCCGATGAGGAATGGGATGAAGGACTTTCCTGAAAGACCGAATCTACGGAAGATTCTGTCCATGATGAAGGCTACTCGTGCCATGTATCCGCAGTCCTCAAGGATTGAGAGGAATAAGAATACGATAGCCATCTGTGGTGCAAATCCGATAGGTGCACCAAGACCTCCGATGATACCGTCAACTACAAGTGATACGAGCCATTCAGAGCAGCCTACATTTTCCATAAATGCCTGTACTGCCGGCTGAATCCACTCACCAAAGAGTGTGTCGTTTGTCCAGTCTGTTACAATTCCACCGAGTGATGATACTGCAACATAATATACAGCCCACATGATGAGTGCGAAAATAGGCAGTGCTAAAAATCTGTTTGTAACAATCTTATCAATTTTGTCTGATACTGTCTCTTTTCCGGCGCGTGCCTTCTTTACACATGAGCCGATGATTGAAGATATGTACTGATATCTCTCGTTTGTGATGATACTCTCTGTGTCATCATCGTATTTGTCCTCGAGAGCTTTAATCTCTGCGTCTACATTTGGAGCACTCTTTAGCACCTCAGAAATCTTTGAGTCACGCTCTAAAAGCTTGATTGCAAAGAATCTCTTCTGGTTCTCCGCTACTGCAAGACCAAGCTTATCCTCGATGCCTGCGATTGTACTCTCCACATCATCTGCGAAGTGATGTACCCTCTGAACGGATTTACCTGACTTTGCAATCTGGATTGCCTTCTCTGCAGTCTCCTTGATTCCGGTCTTCTTTAAAGCTGAAATCTCAACAACCTCACAGCCGAGCTTCTCTCCAAGTGCTTTGATATTGATTGTGTCTCCGTTTTTCTTTACAATGTCCATCATATTGACAGCCATAAGCACCGGAATGCCAAGCTCGATAATCTGTGTTGTCAGATACAGATTACGCTCGATATTTGTTCCGTCCACGATATTGATAATCGCATCAGGCTGCTCTCCGATTAAGTAATTTCTTGCAACAACCTCCTCGAGAGTATATGGAGAAAGTGAGTAGATACCCGGTAAATCCACCAGGTCTACATCCTTGTGACCGATAAGCTTTCCCTCTTTTTTCTCAACTGTAACACCAGGCCAGTTACCAACATACTGATTGGCACCTGTTAAGGCATTGAACAGTGTTGTTTTTCCGCAGTTCGGGTTTCCTGCGAGAGCAATTTTTACTGCCATGTTTTAATCTCCTTATTTTTGTTTGCTCATTCTGCCTATAGTTTGTATTTGCTAACCTATAGTCAAAAAAAATTTACTCTACTTCTATCATAGAGGCATCGTCCTTACGAAGTGATAGCTCATAGCCTCTCACTGTCACCTCTACCGGATCGCCAAGCGGTGCCACCTTGCGGATAAATATCTCAACACCCTTAGTAATTCCCATATCCATGATACGTCTCTTGACTGCACCCTGGCCTGTGAGCTTGACAACCTTGACTGTCTCGCCTACTTTGGCTTGCTTTAATGTCTTCATGCTGACTACTCCTTTTTTAATTTTATTGTTGTTTAAAAAATTTATATAAACGTTTGCATAATATCATATACAAGGTCGTTTAAATCTTAAATGATTACAGCTTATACAGCACATTGATGCATGTGTTGTATGTGTTATATATGTTATATATGTCATACATGCTATATCCATGCCTGTTACATTGTTATATCAGACCATGATCTTATTTGCCATGTCCTTGCCGATTGCTACTCTGGCGCCCTTTACATTGACTATCATATTGCCGGCTATCTCTGAGATGACAGTCACCTCTCCGCCTACTACAAAGCCCAGCTTCTCAAGGAAAGATCTCACCTCTTCCTTTCCGCCGATTTTCTTGATTATCTGTGCCTCCCCAGCACCACTCATTGATAATGGCATCATATTTACCTCTTTTCACGTCTTTTCTTCACGACTTTAATGATAAAAAACATCATTTGGTACCTCTTACGGCTGTTAGTATACTCTAACGCAGCTTAGATGTCAATAATATTTTTTAGATTTTTCTTACTTTTTTCAGTTGTGGCTAATAGTGTGGGGGCCCAAGACTCGGCACCATCGGGCTTGCTCGCGGATTCTCACCAGCTTAGTACTCTCGCGTTCGCTACTAAGATACTGTACGAAATTATGCTTGTTAGGATTTTCTGCAATTTCAGCTTCTTTTTCACGCAATTTTTCTGGCTTAGGAGCTGTTTTGGGGATTTCTGCGGTTTCAGCTACTTTTTTCTGGATTTTTTTCGGCTTTTGGGTTGATTTTGGGAGCTGTTTTAAAAGTTTTATGGATTACAGCTCCACAAGGGCCTGCCTACTATGCTATCAACCTATGGCTATTGTACATTATGCTAATTTAGTCCTACTTAATAAATATACTTTTTTGACTGAGGTCGGTACGCGTGCCCCGGGCACCGATGGCGCACCCGTACTCTCCTGCAGGCACATAGCGAAACAGTTTAGATACTGTTAGAATTATGCCCACGAATCGAGTAGGAGGCGGTGACTAACCGCCGTCCTCTCACAGCACCGTACGTACC
>OBJE01001129.1_pt1 | contig 16004 bp, 15 predicted proteins | sample 1519681 | NCBI WGS metagenome assembly OBJE01 (sample SAMEA3888898, study PRJEB22519) | human gut metagenome | biome: human gut; feature: human-associated habitat; material: faeces | place: Denmark | collected 2011 | reverse complement strand
GTACTTCATGAAGGAAAGGCCACACCCAATATCTATTATAACGTTTTTGCCGATGGTGAGCAGCTTTGCGAAATCTCCTATGACAGATTAATCGCTATACGTAATCTTATTAACCAAATTGAGAAAGAAAAGAAAGGAGAATGCCATGAATAAGGAGGAAGCATTAGCCCTCGTCGATGTCCTATTATCCGAAGGCACATCACCGATAGAAAAAGAACGTGCAGCAATGCAGCTTCGTGAGTTAATTCGGATTTTATTACCCGAATAAGAGAAGAACTATGATAGACTTTTGTATTATTATAGGTTTTGTCACTGTCGAGACCACTATTGTAAGAAGAAGTAGGAATGCAACTGGTAAAAGTATATCCATTATCTCCGCTATCATCCTCTTAACGCTTTGGTTCTCCTGACCTGTCCTTTATAGCCCGCTTTCCGCGGGCTATTTTTGTCTCCATAACCTAACCCCTGACTTTCATGGAGATATACAACTCACCGACTGTATCCATATTATTCATGTTGCTACATTTTATGATAAAAATACAATTTTCTCTTTGCACTCTCAAATATTATATCCATATTTGCAGTGCGAAATAATCAGTGATGTTTATCACCAAGAGCGATGCAAGACGCTCAACGAATAAAGATGGGCTTTTTTTATGTCCATTAGATATATGTAGAAGCTTTTATTAAAAGCAACCAATACGGCTGCCTTTCCCTTGTAATTTTGCTCTTGGAGTAATCTTACTGATTGTTTCGCGACACGGGAGATGGCAGCCGTTTCTGCGTCCCGATGGTTGAGCGGTTCTCAACTAAAATGCGAAACAATCAGTAAGTATGAAAAAAAAATCCACAGGCACCCTTTTCGTGCCCCAGTTCCGCACACCGGAACCCACCACAATCCCCCATCAGTCCAACTCCGCAATTGATGATTTTATCCCATCCGATTGCAAAGCTAAAACCTCCTCTGACGCTTACTATGTCAGTGCCATTGCTTGCCTTTGTGCTACGTTCATCTTTCCTCCATGCATTCTTGCAGCCATTTATTGTGTTATCAAAGCTAAGAAAGGAGGTATGAAATGGGACGAATAAAAGAAGAAGCCTGGGTCGAAAAGTGTACCGTACTTCATGAAGGAAAGGCCACACCCAATATCTATTATAACGTTTTTGCCGATGGTGAGCAGCTTTGCGAAATCTCCTATGACAGATTAATCGCTATACGTAATCTTATTAACCAAATTGAGAAAGAAAAGAAAGGAGAATGCCATGAATAAGGAGGAAGCATTAGCCCTCGTCGATGTCCTATTATCCGAAGGCACATCACCGATAGAAAAAGAACGTGCAGCAATGCAGCTTCGTGAGTTAATTCGGATTTTATTACCCGAATAAGAGAAGAACTATGATAGACTTTTGTATTATTATAGGTTTTGTCACTGTCGAGACCACTATTGTAAGAAGAAGTAGGAATGCAACTGGTAAAAGTATATCCATTATCTCCGCTATCATCCTCTTAACGCTTTGGTTCTCCTGACCTGTCCTTTATAGCCCGCTTTCCGCGGGCTATTTTTGTCTCCATAACCTAACCCCTGACTTTTATGGAGATATACAACCACTTTGAATATGGCAAAACACTTGCCATTCGCTTAAAGCCTATTGCCCACACACCCGAAAAGCCCAGATTCTTCACCGCTTTCGGACTTGAGGACTTATATAATTTTAATGATAAACTATCATCTGTATCCGGCATGATCCTGATTGCAGTTGATGGCTGTGAGTCTGAATCAAAACGAAACGAAGCCGATGCGCTTAATAACAATGATATATTCTCTTTCATTGTTGTACAGAACACTGTTTCTGATCGTCCGGAAACAGTCAACCAGGCAGCAAAAGAATGCAAAGCTGTCGCAAAACAAATTCGGAAATGTATCCTGCAAGACCCCGACATTTCAGAATTCATTGACGATACTATTCAATTTAATGGTATTGGTCCGATTGGTGATAATTTCTATGGTGTAGTACTGACATTCTCTTTGGCTCAACCTGAAACCTATTTCATTGATCAAACATACTGGGAGGATTAACGATGGGATATTATAAAAGATTAAGTACCTATCGTGCTGAAGTCAAACGCTATAACGCCTCCCGCCGAAAAGCCACACAGTTGACTAATACCCCGGCATCCGGACTGATCCGCCTTGAAACCGTCTCAGAAACCGAACGCTTTTCAATGGCTCAGGATGCTGATAGACTGACTGCATATAACAAGGCCGTTGAAAAGTGGCAAGATAGTGTGGCCCGACAATTACGAGCCGGAATAGCCGGCCGCAGTATGCGAATAGCCCGTGAACTTGAGCCACGGGCCTACACCGACAAATACGGTATTATCAACCGTCTTGGTTTCTCCTTCCCTCGACATGGAATCTACATCCACAAGGGCGCCGGCGAAGGTCAGGGTGGCTTCATCGGTTCCAAATGGAATTACCTCAAAAAAATTAATGGAGTTGCAATAGATACCGGTATTGTACGCCATACAAATCTCAAATCACTCGGACGACAGAATGAAGGCAACCGCCGGGCCTACGAATGGTTTGACCCTGTAATTCGTAACCGGATCAATGAATTAGCCGATATCGTCACCGGTTATTTCGACACCATGCTGATTGATGCTACCCGAATATACATAGATAAACGAAACAGTCTCTAATATGGCAAACGACCTAAACCGCAGTATCAAACTTTATATTGATGGCTCAGAAGCCACTAATAAAATAGACCTGGTAAAAGAAAGTATTTCTCGTCTTGAAGATAAACTCAGGTCACTTACCGGAAAAGAAGTAGATTATGCAAAACGCTCCCAGGATCTCAAAAAAGAACTGGATGCAAAAAACCGAACTCTTCAGAATTACGAGAAACAGTTAGCCGAAACAGAACGGGTTCTCAAAAGCCTCTCCGGAGCAACTTACAACGAACTCCTTGCTGTCCAGTCCCGCGTCCGGAAAGAGCTTCGTAATGCAGTGCCCGGAACGAAACAATATACTGCTGCTCTTGAGCAGAATCGGCGTGTCACAGAGGCCCTTTCCAGAGCACAAGCCGCCATGCGTGTCGAGGTAGGTGCACAAGGTAATGTCTGGTCACGTGCCTCCGGATTCATTAACAAATATATTGGTCTGATCGGTACTGTCATAGCAGCTATCACCGGAGTTTCTATGAAGCTCAACCAACTCCGAGAACAGCGAAACAAACGCGAGGAAGCCAAGGCCGATGTTGAAGCTCTTACCGGACTTTCCAAGGACGATATAAACTGGTTGGAACAGCAAGCTGTCCAGTTGTCAACGACAATGACCGAATCCGGCATTCGCATTAGACAGTCCGCAACGGAAATTCTTGATGCCTACAAATTGGTAGGCTCTGCCAAGCCCGAACTTCTTGATAACAAAGAAGCTTTGGCCGAGGTGACTAAACAGACCCTTATATTAGCTTCTGCATCAGGTATGACCCTGAAGGATGCAGTCGATGCCGTAACCCTTTCTCTCAATCAATACGGTGATGGTGCCAAGCTTCACGCTATGCAAACGCCATGGCCGCCGGCTCTAAATATGGAGCAGCAGCCGTGGAGTCCGTCACCACAGCCGTCACCAAATCCGGGGTAGCTGCTGCCTCTGCCGAAATTCCTATCGAACAGCTTGTAGGTACTATTGAAACACTGGGCGAAAAAGGTATCAAAGACGAAATAGCCGGTACCGGTTTAAAAAAATTCTTCCTTACCCTACAAACCGGAGCAGATGATACAAATCCCAAAATCGTCGGTTTAGAGAAAGCTTTGGATAACCTTCAGAAAAAGCAACTCTCAGCAGCCCAGATTAAGAAGCAATTTGGAGAAGAAGGATATAATGTGGCCTCCGTACTTATCAATGAAGCCGATAAGGTAAAATACTACACTGAGGCAGTCACCGGTACGTCCGTAGCCATGGAACAGGCCGCCACAAAATCAGAAACAGCGGCAGCTAAACTATCGCAAGCCAAAAACCGCATGCAGGAACTTGGTATTGAATTATTAGAAAAGCTCAATCCTGCCCTCATATCAGCAGCAAATGGTGCTGTCAGTTGGACTGGAAAACTCATTAAACTATTAAACTTCATCAATGAAAACAAAAGGGCAATTACGTTATTGACCATTGCCCTTATAGCTTACACAGCTGCTAAGAACTCTGATGTAATAATCAGTAAAGTCGTTACATTTTGGAATAATAATATTGCAAAGTCTTTAAAAGCCATTAAGAAAGAGCTGATGACAAACCCCTATGGTATAATAGCCGTAGTCGCGGCCACAGCTATAGCCTACCTCATAAACTTAAAAAAGAAAAACGATGAATTGAAAGATTCTGTATCAGGAATAAAAAAAGTAAATGAAGAGACCAATAAATCATTTATTCAACAAGAATCGAAGATACGTGCTTTGACTGCTGTCATCAATGATAATGGAATTGCGCTTGATGTTCGTCGAAAGGCTTTAAATGATCTAAAAGAAATCATTCCAGACTACAATGCCCAACTAACCGATGAAGGAACATTAACGAAAAACAATACAGACGCAATCAAAGATTATCTGGTACAACTTGAAAAGCAAATCAAGTTAAAGGCAGCACAGCAAGAACTTGAAAATCTTTATGCCCAGAAACGTACACTGGAAAAAGATGAAGAAACCCAAAGTGATCAATATTGGAAGATTCGCCAAACCAATACCTTACAAGGATATAATCGGAATAGCCTTACAGCTAAAATTTCCAGACTTTTTGGTACAGAAAAAGAAGGAAAAGCATTAGAAACTCTTAATGAAACGCGAAAAAATTTATCCTCAATTTCTGAGAAAATAGATGAAATAACCAAAGAGATAGGTGAATCAGCTTTAGCCATAGAGGAGGTCAACAAAGCGAATGAAGAAACTACAAATAACAAAATAACAACTCCCATAATTGATGAAGAGAAAGCCAAAGCCCTTCTTAAAAAGAAGCTTGAAGAAGAAGCCAAGCTCTACTCTCAACACCAGTCGGAACTTAAAGAAGCCTATCTCAAACGCCAGGACGAAACCTTGCAAACCGAACAGCAGTTTAATGACCGGATGGAAACCCTCGAATTAGAACATCAGCAACGTATCATTAATATAGCCGGTGCAAAAAGTAAAGAAGGTATTGATGCTCAAAATCGAATCAACGATATCAAAATTAAACAGCAAAAAGAGCAGATGAACCGACAGCTCGCTGAAGAAAAGACACTTTATGAAAACCAACAAAAGGACCTAAAACTTCTCTATGTTTCCGGTAAGAATGAAAATCTGAAAACAGAGAAAGAGTACAATGAAGCAATGGAGCACCTCACTATCATGCACCTGGAACGTGTTCTCAAAATTGCTAATCTCGACGCTGATCAACGGCGCACCATTGAACAACAACTACTCGACTTTAAAGTAAAATGTCTTCAAGATGAAGAAAAAGAGCGGAAGAAACTTGAAGATGCCGCTCAAAAGAAAAAAGATGAACTGGCCAGGAAGGAGAAACAAAGGCTCACTGAACAGGCACAACAGTACCGACAATACGGTGAACAGATCGGCGATACCCTCGGACAAATGATATCAGGTCAAGAAAATGCCCTGCAGAACTTTGCTGATACTATGCTCGATATACTATTCGATGTACTAAGCCAGATGATTGATATTGAAATAGCCAAGGCCACGGGTGTAGCTGTCGGAGCTGTAGCCCGTTCCGCTGCCGAAGCCTATGCCATGCCCGACTCTGTTGCAACCTTTGGAGCAACTGGCGCAGCCCGTGCCGCAGTTCTCTCCGGACTGATCATGGGAGCATTGGCCGCTGCAAAATCAACGCTCAAAGGACTGATTAAAAGGGGGAGTTCTTCCACTTCCGCAACCGATAACAATACCGACAGTACCAAAACTGCTCAGGTACAAGTCAAGCAATGGGCATCCGGCAGATACGATGTCATTGGTGAAGATGATGGCCGGACCTATCGGGATGTTCCCTACATAGGTGATTCACCGACCGGAATCGTCCGCCGTACCTCATTGATATCCGAATCCGGAGCAGAGCTGATCATCAATGCCGAAGATCTTTCCCGTCTTCAGCACCACATTAATTACCCCATTGTCGTACAGGCCATTCAGGATGCCCGCAGTGGCCGACTTCCCCAGCGTGCTGAAGGCAATTACGATCCGATCCGTAACAGTACTTCCCGTATCTCTCAGACAACTTCTTCACCGACTGATAAGGAAGCAAACTTGGCTCAACTGATCAAAGAGTTACATGCACTGATTGAGAAACTTAAATACCTCAAAGCATACATCGTGCTTCGCGAGCTCAACGAAGCACAAGAATTAGCAGATAAATCAAAGGAACCATTCACCCGTAAAAAACAATAACACATGTCACTCAAGATAAAAAATCAATTAGGAATATTCGATCTTCAAAACGATTTCAGCATCGAGATCGAAGACACCTCCCCTATTTACAACGAACGTGGCTCACAATCCGTACCGGCCACGCTTCCTGCCTCCCGAAACAACCTTTCACTGATCACCCATGTCCATCGTCCGGATAGTACCTACTCCCCTGCCCCGGACGCCCGTGTCACCGTCTCCGATGGTGTCTACAACCGAATAGGTAAGATGAACATCACACAAGCCTCCAAATCCGGAGGAATCGTATCCAATATAGGTTTTGACGAGTCTGAACTCTACTCGGAATGGAATGCTGTTTCACTCCGTTCCCTCTCTGCTCCGGTTATTCGTCCCGAAGGAGGAACAACCGGAGTCATCAGCCTGCTCAATTCTATTATGAATGAAACAATCGTAGACGATGCTCTTTCCATTTTTCCCATTTGTGTATCCATTCCATCACATACAACGACCGTGGACGATACGGAAACTACCACCTACTACCCCGAATACATCAACAAGATAACTAAATTAGAGAATGGTACCTACTCCCTTCAGGGAGCTGCCAGACAGGAAACATTCCTTATCAATAACGAACCCGTCCTTACTTCCGTTCCCGAAGGTTATGCCATCAGCCCATTTTTAAAAGTATCTTGGATACTCAATCTTATATTCGTCCGGTACGGTTATACGGTCCTTGAAAATCCATTCTCAACCCACCGTCAACTCTCCCGTCTGGTAGTTCTGAACAACATGGCCGACAGCATAGTCAAGGGCTTCATTGATTACTCTGACCTTCTACCCGATTGCACGATTAACGAGTTCCTACAAGCCCTCTACTGCCGCTTTGGTATGGTGTATTTTGTTGATGGTAAAAATAAAACCGTTAATCTCAAATTTATCAAAGATATCATCTCAACTCCGGCCTCACTGAACTGGTCCCTGCTCAAGTCGGCCCGGCCTGCTATCAACTATGCCGCTGCACAGCAACTCAAACTTTCCGCATCGACCAATATCTCCGGTCCTTATACCAATTTAGTAGCTACTCCTACTGCCGACTCACTCGACAAATTTCTTAAAACCTTTGGCCATGTCTTGTCAAGTAACACAGCAAAAGGATATCTCACCTATTCTTTATGGGATGGATTTTATTATGTCCGGAACAATCTGACCGGAGTTCGTGAAGCCCGCAGCTCTGACTTCTTCCCCTGGGATAAAGGGGCAAACATCAGTTATATGGAGATATCATCTATTGATGAATGCCTGCCGATGAAAGGTTCTTACCCCGATGACCAACCGGTTTGTCCTGCCTATCTCCTGGGAAAAGTACACAAATATACCAATATTTCCAGCGCCAGCGTAGAACTATCAGAGGAGCAAAACACCCAAACTCCTCTATGCTTTTGCTTTTCCATGCCCCGTGCATCCACTCCCTACCCCTATGGATCGCCAAGATGTTACACACCCGGTGGTGAAGCTATTGCCATCAACGGACACACATTTGATATCTCCATGACCTTTACTGGTGATAATGGCCTGTTCTCCCGTTTTTGGAAGGGATTTGACGCTATTCTCCGACATTCCAATCATACGGTTGAAGTTCCCGTACACTTGAATCCAATTCAATTACTCAATATTGATTTCAGTCAAACGATCAATATAGATGGTCAACGATTACTCCTTGATACAGTGCGCTATACATTACCCAAACTTCTTTCACGTCCGGCTACAGTCCGTTTTCGTACCCTTCGTCTCCTAATCCCTGTAGGGGAAACTGATTTGGACTTGGATGCAGAGCAAGGAATACAAACGATTGAGCAACTCTACAAATGGGCGTTTCACAATAATCGTGAAAACATAGTAGAACTCAAGATACGGGCACAAGTCGAGGAGTGGAAGAAGGCTATTACCCCACCGGCGCAATGGCTCGGAGTGCTACGTAAAAACGAGGTAAGTGATCAGGTTTCGGATATTGAGATACCGTTTACTGTACCGACTCAAGAAGATTATGAAGCCAACAAAGAGTTCTTCATCAAAGAAATCAATTACAGTTTCGACCTTTACTATAAGGTCCGGGTTCCCAATGGGCAGACATCTCAAGGTGATATCATCTGGAAAGATAAAGAATACGGAGGCGTACACTATGCCATTACTTACGGGCTTTCCGTTAAAGCAGAACTGCTTTAGTTGTCCTTTGCCGCACATGATCAAAACATCATATTTGCAACATGAATGACGATAAGACCATCACAGCAGCAATTGAGACAAGCAATGTAACTGCATTGCTTGCCGCTTACCGGAAATTTACAAGTTCCTCCGGGGCTACAACCGATGAATTTTTCCGTTTCATCACCACCCCCACTCCGGAACGGGAAGAGTTCCTGGCATTGTACTGCTCTTCGACCTCTTCTGTGTCCGGTACCATTATACAAACTAATTACAATGCACTATGAGTTTAACAGCAAACATATATCCGTCTACAATCGCTTTAGCCGGAAATCCCATCAAGCTGACTATAAACTCCAGTTCAGTAGTCAGCTACACTATTCGTCAGGCCGACCGCACCATCTTTTCCGGAAGTGGTGAAGGTGAGTTCTCTGTTTTTCTTCAGGATATCCTTTCAGGTATTCTCAGTCCCAAACATCTGCTTAACGAATCCACTGATATATTACTGCCCGATTCTACTTCAGCTACAGATATTGCCATTAGTGTCCAAAACACCCAGGGAGAAACTAAAACTCTTTCTCTGAAAGTAGTTATCGGAGGCATCAGCAAGCGGCTATTACGCCGTCTGTTAGATGAAAACAGCAATATATTCACTTGGAAGCTGCTCAATTCATCGGTTAATTTCTTCAAAACCACCCGTACCAACGGGCGGATCATCACCATCCGAGAAACCGAACTCCTACCTATTCCTTTCCTTTATCCGGATGGTGCATTAAAAATAGTTGCAGCCGGCATTGAAACCTCTTTGTCCGGAACAGCCGGACAGCCGGTAGCCCTTAACCTATATCGGCTCCGGCAAAAACTGTTTCAAACTAATCAAAAGTTAGCTTCTGTTTTCGATATCTATTCCGGATCAATCAAAAGTTGTACTATTGTCATCACTCCCGGAACAGTATCCCGTGAACGTTATTTACTTGAGTTTCTCAACTCCTATGGAGCCTATGAACGCATTGAAGTCACCGGTATCGGTAACATCGAGTCTGAAATTGAGTCCGAATCCACTTATCAGATTTACGATGAAAGCATTGATGATTATATCGAGGCCCGCGAGCGACAGTCTGCCCGTGACAAGCTTCAGGTCGAATCCGGATATCGCAATACCGAAGAGCTTGTGCATTTAATGGATATGCTTGCTTCCGATGACATAAAGATACTCGGACTTTCCGGACGAAACATCAGGGTAAATGCCGTAGCCGACAACCTCACCCATGCCATACGCTCCACTGTACCGGAAAGTATTAAAATGACTCTTCATTTCGTTGACTCCGATGTTCGCTACACCGGATCACTTTCAGAGGACGAAATAGGAAATCCCCGTATACATACCGAACAGTTCACACCTCAATTTAATTGATATGGCCGATCAGCAACAACTTATAGATGAACTCATTGATTACATTGATAAAGCGGTACTCAAAAATAGTGTATCCAATCGGCATGTAGCGGAAGTACTTGATTGGTTAAATGAAGGATTAAAGAATATTAAGTTAGAAGAACTGATAAATATTTTTCTCCGCAAGGACCAAGCAGACTCCACTAACTATCTGCTAAAAATGTTTGCAGGTGCTCAGTTCGGGAACTTTACCCCTGGTATCAGTGGGGCTATCATTAACGAAAGCGGTGAAATTGAAGCAAAGAGCCTTATTTTACACAGTTTTTTATCAGTTCCCGAACTTCGTTATAATAGAGCGATAGTATTAAAAGGAAAGCAGATAATCAGTCCGGGCGGCGGATGTGTTGTTAAACAGTTCATTACGGTAGATGAAAATAAATGGTTAATTCTTCCCGTATTGGAAGAGGGGGAAGCTTTGTCTTTTAAAGAGGATGATATCCTGTTAGCATATTGGCATGACAAAGACTCACAATCCGGCGCATTCAAAGGATTCCGGGAAATGAAGTTTCGTGTAACGGCTCTTTCCGGAGAAGAAGGATTTATTATCGTACCTAAACCCGGGAGTGGTTCTATTCCGGCTGCATCTATGACACTTGCGCAGACCGGGAACTTTACCGATGCAGAACGTCAGACCTATATAATGATAGACTCGACTTTAGGAAATAATAGTTTAACCTTTTTTGATGATGCAAATACGTGGGACGTGGAACCGGCACAGGAAAAAAGTTGGATCGGAAAAAAGAAAAACCGTATCGTTGCCGGCATTGATTGTTCTAAATATTCCGCCGTATTTCAAAATATCATCATGTCCGGTAAAATATTTCAGGTTGATGATATTACAGGGGAATCTATCCGAGTTCCGATTGAGAAGGGAGAATATGTTTCCGAACAAAAATACGCATATTATGACCGCGTTTCTTATAATCGTGCGATGTGGCTTTGCGTCAATGAAAACGGAACGACATCGGAGCCTTCGGACTCGAATCAAGACTGGTTAAAACAAGCCTATGCAGTTGATTCGTCTTCATACTGGCTTACCGCCAATGCCACTCAGGTGGTCATACGACCGAACAGTGTCGTACCAATATGGACTATTGTTAACTGCAAGAAACAGACGGGCGCCGGTTCTGTCGAGAACTGCAATTCTTTTTATCTCGCATATAGAAGAGTGGATGCGGACGGTACGAAGGTTACGGCAAGTGCTAACCCGACAAGTTCCACTGTTGTTGCCCCATCAAAGACAACTACCGCCCTCTCTGTTCGCGCTTACGCTGTGAAATCGGATGCGGAGGCGTGGAATAATAACTATGTAGATGAAATCGCATTCGGCATCGTTAAAGACGGGAGCGATGGTAAAGACGGTAAGGACGGAAAAATCTACGAATATATCTATAAAAGGACCGAAACAGAGACAAGCCCCGCTACACCTGACGAACAATATTTAGCGTCCGGCTGGACCGATGACCCGGTAGGGGTTGATTCTTCGTATGCGTATGAATGGGTGTCTCAGCGCATAAAAGACGGTGAGACATGGAGCGGATTCTCTGCACCTTCCTTGTGGGCACGGTATTCTAAAGACGGAGAAGATGGTAAGCCGGGCGAGGGCGCTGTAGTACGTTGGCTTACGGCGAGTGCTACACAGGTTATTATCAAACCGAATAGTGTTGTGCCTATCTTTATAACAGTAAGATGTAAACAGCAAATAGGAACTAATCCTGTCGAGAATTGCAATTCTCTTTATGTTGTCTACAGAAGGGTGGACGCAAACGGTACAAATATTCTGGTAAATTCAACATTGGGCACACATGTTGTTGCCCCCTCTAAAACAACGACAGCCTTATCTGTTCGCGCTTACGAAAACAAAACAGATGCGGAGGCTTGGAACAATAACTATGTAGATGAAATAGCATTCGGAATTGTTAAAGATGGCAGGGATGGTATAGACGGTGTTGATGGTAAAGAACACGAATTTATCTACAAGAGAACAAGTACAGGAATAAAACCTACTACCCCCGATGAACAATATTTAGCGTCCGGCTGGACCGACGATCCGGTAGGAGTTGATTTTTCATACGCGTATGAATGGGTATCTCAGCGCATTAAGGATAACGGAATATGGGGAAAATTTTCCGTGCCTTCCTTGTGGGCTCGTTATTCTAAGGACGGAGAAAATGGTAAGCCGGGCACAGATGGCAAGCCCGGTACTGATGCCACGTCCTATTGGCTAACATCAAATGGAAGTAACTTTGCTTATTCGTCGGGCGGTGTATTTTCTCCCGGCAATATCACTGTATACTGCAAGAAAAAGACAGGGGCCAGCGATGCGATGACATGCAGTGATTTTTTTATCAGAGTGAAAAAATACAGAGATGGAGCGATTAGCGACCATGACTATTCAAGTTCAAAGCGCTCTAACGTAGTAATTACTCCAAGCTCCTACGATAGTTCTTATATAGTGAGGGCGTATCAAAATTTGAACGATAATAATAGCTGGACCGATAATTTTGTAGCTGAATCAATCATAGGTGTCGTAAAAGATGGTCAAGGCGGCGGTTCCAGTACACCCGGTCCTCCGGGTGCAGATGGCCAGCCTGGCACTGACGCCACCTCCTATTGGCTTACCTCTACGAGTACTACTGCCATATTTAGAAGTACGGGAAGCATTGTTCCTATATTCATAACAGTGAGATGCAAGAAGCAGACGGGGGCCGGTCCTGTCGAGAACTGCAATTCCTTTTATCTCGCATATAGAAGAGTGGATAAAGACGGAGCCAAAGTATATGTAGGCAGTGCTCAGTCGAGTTCCACTCTAATGACAGTAACAGCGAGTACGACGTCACTCGGAGCAAGGGCCTATGCTGTTAAATCGGATGCGGAAGCTTGGAATACCAACTATGTAGATGAAGTAAACATAGGTATCATAAAGGATGGGACCAATGGTGCAAATGGCGCAATGCCCCGTGTATGTGGAAGATATTCAAGCGGGGTTCCTTATGTTTGGGATGACAACTACAGGGATATCATGTTTTATTCCTTTGGCGGTGTTAATTATATCTTTCAGGTTAAAGTCTATGGATCTTCTGTAACAACTCCGCCAGTGTCAGTAGACGGTGACGATAACTGGGAGCCGGCCAACCGATTTAGTTTCGTTGCTACAGATACGTTGCTTGCTGATGGTGCCAACATTGCGGACTTTATGTACAAGAATGGCGTAATGCGTTCTCAGGCAGAAGTAAACGGCATTCCCAATCTGATGTTGAACGGCAATACAGGGGAGGTAGATATAAGGATAGGTATATTTAGGGGAAAGGTAAACACGCCATTTACTTTGCTTGGGGATTCTGACGCTCAGATTGTTTCCGGCATGACTAACACTTTCTTGCTGAAGGATAATCTTAACATAGCCACGAGTTGCAAATACATGTGCACGAATGGAGCTACCATCGTACTACCTACAGACATAAAGTATAACGGCGCTAATGTAACCATACTGGATTTTACTTATCCCCCGTACAACTCCGATTTAGCCTATACGACAGTACTTGTTGAAGGAGGGGATATGTTCGGGAATACATTACATACAGAGTCGCAAGATCAGTCACAATGGTTTGAATCAGACTTAATCAACATTCGCGGGGGAATAAAGGAATTTATTGCCGTTCCCGCTTACAGTACCAGCGGTTTTTTTACTAAAGTTAAATGGTTTTTAAAGAAATAATATGATTATGAAGTATTTGGTCTTCATTACGCCATTATGCGCATTATGTGAAGGAAATCTTATGCAAGACCTCCCGACAAAAAGTAGTCGGATCGAAAGGTTTACAAACCCCAATAACTCTAATATTATCAGCGATATAGCTCTTACTATTGATACAATCCAAAAGAGATTTTTATTATATATTATTGATAAAACGCGATGGTTGCATAAAGAAATCCATCCCGCCTTCACAGATATATGGACAAATAATTTCTAACACTTGAAATTTCTTCAGAAGTAGTACTATTAATCAAGTAAAGAAAATGAGTAGAGGATTACGAAACAACAATCCCGGTAACATTAGACATGATCGGGATAAATGGCAAGGTGAAATCGTTCCCAGCCAAGACAAAAGTTTTAAACAATTTAGTTCGATGGCATACGGCTATCGTGCTTTGATCAAGTTACTGCAAAATTATCGGAAACTACATAACCGACAGACTATTGCTGAGTTTATAAACAGATACGCACCACCTTGTGAAAACAATACATCAGGATACATTACCCGTGTATGCAGTGAAATGCAGGTACCGTCTACTTATATTCCAGACATCGACGACAAAGCTACAATGTGTGCCTTTGCCGCGGCCATCAGCCAAGTAGAAAACGGAGTTCCCGCAGTCATGGCAGATATTGAAGCCGGATGGGATTTGTTAATGAAGTAAAAATAGTGCGGGCGTTGTACTGAGTTGTACAAATATTGTGCGCCCGCATCTTTTTATTGATCAGAAGGATAACTCTTAACCGCACAAAAGTACAATTAAATAGCGAAGCAGTTGAAGCATTGCATTCCTTCCTGTTTGCTTTCATCAAGTACATGTGCATAGATCATTGTTTCTTTCAAATTACTATGTCCTAATAACTTTTGCAATGTCGCTACATCCTTTGTTTTTTTCAGAAATATAGTAGCGAAAGTATGCCTACCTGTTTTTGCTGACACTTTTTTCTTTATCTCTAATATGGATGCGATCTCTTTAATTTGCCTATTAACAACCTGATCACATTGCAATGAAGTAAAGAGGTGGCCTTCTTTTCTTTTTCCTTGGAGTTCCTCTATGATCTTGAACACCGGAATTGAAAGCGGTATTTTTATTGCTTCCGGTTTGCAATTTCTATTTTTAATCCGATAATAAGTAAGTATTCCATTATTAATTTGTTCAAGACAGACGTGTCGAGCATCAGAAATATGTAAACTGGTGAAACACATAAATAAAAAGAAACCTAATGTTCGTTCTAAACGTTCAGGTAATCTTCTATCATAGTATAAACTAATGAACTTTATCAATTCTTCTTCGGTGAGATAATCAATATTACTTTTTATTCGCTTCACACCAAAATCCTTAAAAGGATCGTCTTCCATATATCCCTTTTTTATTGCAGCAGATACGTATATTTTTATGGTTGACAGATTACGTTGAGCTGTAGAATCTGCATTATGTAAAGTCTTCTTCATATAAATTAGATAATCTCTGAGAAAATCTTCTGTTAGCTCGTGGAATTGTAATCCTTCGCAATACTTCTTGAACTTTCCCATGCAACTTTTATGATGTTGAAATGTCCCCATTTCCAGTCTTCTACTGTATGTCTTCATATAAGATGCAACGAAATCATGAAAGGACTTAAAATCTGAAGGATTGTTATATTCTCGCATGAAAGACTCTTTATTCAAGATAATATTTTTAAGCCTATGTTTAACAAGAATATCATTAACTTTTGCTTTCAATTGTTCTATAATCAGATTAATATCTTTTGCCTCCTTAGTAATACCTTTGACTACTCCTATTTTAGAATCAAATTTTGTTGTAGAGACAGATAGTTTGCAAGGTATGACTACTTTCTCCTTTCCTAAATAAAAAGAAATATAAAGAGGAGCATTACCTTCTTTATTGATCCTTTGTGTATTTTGGATTACTCTAATTAGGCTCATTTTTGTTTTCTAAATTCTTTCTACCATGCCCCTATTTGGGCATATTTTCTATTTGTTTTCTACCTTTTTGAAGAAATTCGCACGATTTTGATCTGAAACGATATAGTACTAAGTGTTTGATAACCAGAAAAATAACGAAAGGCAAGCAGTCTTTTTACAGACTACTTGCCTTTACGTTGTGATTCCGAAGCGATTCGAACGCTTGACCCACGCCTTAGAAGGGCGTTGCTCTATCCAGCTGAGCTACGGAACCATCCTT